>Ga0302316_10000028_pt1 | contig 122612 bp, 103 predicted proteins | sample III_Palsa_N3_2_FD_200456 | JGI IMG/M metagenome (GOLD analysis project Ga0302316, IMG submission 200456) | Peat permafrost microbial communities from Stordalen Mire near Abisko, Sweden - III_Palsa_N3_2 | ecosystem: Environmental > Terrestrial > Soil > Palsa > Peat permafrost | place: Sweden...
CTTCCCAGAGAACATCCCCCACCCCATAATTTCTTCCCGCACCAAAACAGTCCGATATATCATCTAAATAGAACAGATCTGAGCGAGCGCCCTCCTAACCACCTGCGCCGCCTCATCTGAGAGGGACCAATCACCATGGCATATAGCGAAAAAGTAGTCGATCACTATGAAAATCCCCGCAACGTCGGCACGCTCGATAAGAGCTCGTCCGAAGTAGGCACCGGCCTCGTCGGCGCACCCGAGTGCGGCGACGTCATGCGCCTCCAGATCAAGGTCAATCCCGAAACCCAGATCATCGAAGACGCGAAATTCAAGACCTTCGGCTGCGGCTCGGCCATCGCCTCCAGCTCCCTCGCCACCGAGTGGGTCAAGGGCAAGACCGTCGCCGAAGCCCTGACGATCACCAACACCGACATCGTCAAAGAGCTCGCCCTGCCGCCAGTAAAGATCCACTGCTCCGTCCTCGCCGAGGACGCCATCCGCGCCGCCATCGGCGACTGGAAGGCCAAGAACGGCGTAGCCGAAGAAGCGACCGCAACGGTAGCCGCTCACTAAGTTTCGTTTCTCCCAAGGTGCCCATCCATGACAGTCCACCGTCATGGATGGGATTTAATACGTAGGCCGTAATCTTGGCTTTCCGATTAGCTCCGAATCAGCTTCATCTCGACCGGAGCGTTACTATAACTCCGGCTGATCGTCATCTCGACCGGAGCTTCTTCCTACTCCGGCTGATCGTCATTTCGACCGGAGCGCAGCGCAGTGGAGAGACCCCTGTATTTTTTGCAGAGGCTCCGCACGATAGAAAAACCCTATGTCCACGGTCTCCATCTCGACCTCCACCAGCCAGTCCATGAGCGTACCCACGCCGGACACTGCGAAAGACCCGCTAGCGGGCATGACCCTCCTCACCGCCGAGGGCCAGCAACCCCGCGCCAAGGCGGCCATCGAGATCACCAAAAACGCCCTCAAGCGCATCCGCGTAGCCATGGCGAAGGAAGGCATCTCGCCCGACGCCGGCGGCCTCCGCGTAGGCATCCAGGGCGGCGGCTGCAGCGGCCTCAGCTACAACATCCGCTTCGACACCCAGCCCCGCGAGCGCGACCGCACCTTCACCTTTGGCGAAGGCCTCGAAACCCCCAACGACCCCAGCGGCGCCAAGCCAGTCCGCCTCTTCGTCGACCCAAAAAGCTTCCTCTACCTCGCCGGCATGGTCCTCGACTTCGAAGAAACGCTAATGCGCCAGGGCTTCAACTTCATCAACCCGAACAGCACCAAAAGCTGCGGCTGCGGCTCCTCCTTCTCCGCTTAGTTGTTTGCACTTTGTGCGAACACTTATAATTCCCCTAGTATCGTAATCCGTTACGTTTGGGTCCGATTGCCCCCGCAAGCGGGATTAGCAAAGTCCTGACGACTAGCGCAACCGCAACCTCGAGATTAGGTAGCCCCTTATAGGACTGGCTTCCCCTCATGAACCGCAAAGCTTCCGCTTTGTTTTTTATGGAGGACTCAGGTGAAGCATCGCGACATAGTCAAACTGATCGAACAGGACGGCTGGTATTGGAAGCGCACCAAGGGCAGTCATCAAATATACAAACATCCTACGAAGCCTGGAACTGTAGTTGTTGCGTATCATGGGGCGAAGGATGTACCCGAAGGAACCTTGAAAAATATTCTGAGACAAGCTGGCTTGGAGTAAGCAATGCGTGACTATCTCGTCATCATCGAGCAAGGCAAAGACGGCGGTTGGGGAGCGTATGCTCCCGACCTCCCCGGCCTCGGCGTGGCCGCTGAAACTCGTGAAGAGGTAGCCACATTGATTCGCGAAGGCATCCAGATTTACATCGAAGAGCTCCGCGAAGACGGCCTACCCATCCCCGAACCCAGCACCTTCGCCGAGCGCATCTCCGTAGCCGCCTAAGCTTCTTTTGGCCTACCCCGCAGTAGCCGGACTAATCACCGTCCGCACTTCCTGCACAGACTCCGCCGGGAACCCTCCCAGCCGAGCATGCTCCCGAATCAACTCCGCATTCGGTGCCGAGTACACGCAGTAAATCTTGTCATCCGTCACATACGAATGTTCCCACTGGATCGTCGGTCCAAGCGTCTTCAACACGCCGCAAGACGTCTGCGACACCGCCTTCAACTGCTCCGCCGTCAAACTGCCTGCACCTGGAATCGTGCGTTCAATTACGAACTGGGGCATGGTCATCCTCCTGAAGAATAGGCCCGCCTTCTAGAAGCCAACATCCTACCAAACGCAACCTACACCCGCAGCAAAAATCACTTCGGAGTCACCACCGTGTCGCTCACCTTCAAGTGATACATCTGCTCCAGCATCCCCTCATACGCCTTAATCGGCATCAGGAACACCATCGCCCTCCGCGCATCCAACCCTTCCGGATCCTCCACCGCATCCATCGCCATCTTCCCATCCACAAACTTGAACTGCGTCCCATAGCGCTGCAGCTTGTGCTCGCTCACCAGCTCCTTGTCCACCAAGATTGCCAGTTCCGACCCATCAATCTTCCCCTCCTTCGCGAGCCTCTCCAGCCGCGGCACCAGCGAACGTTGCCACGCATGGTCCGGCGAATGCACCAGCAAGTTCATCGCGTCATTCGACGCATCGATTCCCACCATGGCAATCGTCGGCCAACCATACCGCGCAACAATCCCCTTCAGCTCCACCGTCAACCGCCCATCCACCTCCGCGGTCTTCGCCGTATACGCCTGCTGCCCGGTCCCCGCCCCGCGAGCCTCCTGGTCACTCGCATACATCGCCACCAACTTATCCCGCAACGCCGCATCCATCCCCGGCCCATTGCGCTTGATCAGCTCCGCATGCCGAGCCGCCATATCGTTCATCCATACGGCATCGCCACTGGCCGCAGCCGGAGCCTGCTGAGCCCGCGCTCCACCCATCATCCCCAAACACAACACGAGCGGCGCCCACACTCCAAGCATCTTCATGCCCTCAAGTGTAGACCCCGCTCGCCCGATCCAACGCCTCAACTACTCCGCGTCCTTCTTCTCCTCCGCCTTCTTCTCCACCGGCTTCGGCGCCATCCCTCTCACATACTTGTCATACCAATCAAACCAAGTCTGATACCGCTGCTTGATAAAACTAGGCCGCGTGAATCCGTGGAACTGTCCCGGATACACGATCAACTCCGCCGGCGTTCCGACCGCGCGCAGCGCCTGGTACATCTGCTCGCCGCCTTCCACCGGAACATTGAAGTCTTTATCTCCACCCATGAACAGCGTAGGCGTCTTGATCCGATCCGCATGCAGGAACGGGTACGACAACTTCACATACAGATCAAGATTCTTCCAAGGCGCACCCAGCTCATCCTGATACTGCAAAATGTATTGGTCGATCCCATAGAACCCGAGCAGATTCCCCATGCCAGCGCCCGAGCTCGCCGCCTTAAACCGCGTCGTGCTCGCAATCGTGTAGTCCGTCAGGATGCCGCCGTAGCTCCATCCCCCCACACCCATCTGGCTCTCATCAATCTTCCCGGTCGCCACCGCAGCATCGGTCAGGGCCATCAGGTCGATCACTTCTTTATCACCCCAGTCCGCATTGATCGCCATGCTATAAGCCTGGCCGCGCCCCGTGCTGCCACGATAGTTCACCTGCAGCACTGCATATCCATGCCCCGCAAACATCTGCCGCGACACATCGAACCCATGCTGATCCTGCGCCGTCGGCCCTCCATGAATAAACAGAATCATCGGAGCCTTCGTTCCCGCCACATACCCCACAGGCATCGTCAGCAGCCCATGCACATTGCTGTCATCCTTGGTCTTCGCCTCGATATTCTCTGTCGGCGCAACCTCAACTGTCGCCAACCACGAATCGTTATGCCCCGTCAGCTTACGCAGGCTGTCACCCTCCAGGGCATAGATCTCCGCAGGCGCCGCATCCGTCGACCACAGCAGCGCCACATGTCCGCCCGCTTGATCGATCCCGCTCGCCGAGCCACTGCCCTGGGTTAGCCGCGCCACATTCCCACCACCGTTCAGCGAAATCTCGCCCACCCATTCGTCGCGATCCTCCGGTACCGCCGTCAACACCGCGCGTCCGCCCGGCGCGAGCACAGGAGCCCCCACCCACGCGTCCAGTTTCGGTGCCAGCAGTTTTACCTCGCCACCCGCCGCCGGCACCATCGCCATCTGCCGCAGATCATAGATCGAATAGTGAGGTGCTGTTCCCTGCCGATAAACAATCACCGTCGAATCTCGCGACCACACCAGCGGCCCCGAATCCGTTCCCGCAAATGTAGTCAGCTGCTTCGGCGTAGCTCCCGCCCTCGCTTCCACCACAAACACGTCCGGGTTCGCCGTCCGGTCCGGATCAGGCTTCGACTGGTTGCTTGTAAACGCCACCCTCGTCCCATCCGGACTCCACACGCCACCCTCTTCCTCGTACGATCCCGGCCCATCCACCGGCCCGTTGGTCAGCTTCGACAACTTCTTCGTGGCGATGTCGAACAAATAAAGATGCGGCTGCTTGTCCGTCAGAAAGCCCACGCGGTCTTCCTTATAGTGATACCGGTCAATCACGATCGGCTTCGGTGTCGCCGGCTTCCCCTTATCGTCCAGCGGCTCATCGCGCTCCTGCAGTGTCAGCAGCAGCGTCTTCGAATCAGGAGACCACTTGTACCCGTTCAACTCCTGCTTCACATTCGTCAACTGCTGCGCCTCACCCCCGCGCCGATCCAGCACCCACACCTGCTCGCCCTTGGCCGCATTCGGACCTTCAGCCTCGCGCCCCGTCGTGAACGCCAGCCACCGCCCATCCGGGCTCCACTGCGGCTCACCCACACCATCCTTGCCGAACGTCAGTCGCACATCCTGTTGACCGTCCCAGCTCACCATCCAAAGCTGGCTGCCGTTCTTGTCTTCTTTCGCGTCGACGCGGCTCACGGTATACGCCACCCACGCACCATCCGGCGACACCACCGGCGCACCCACTCGCACCATCTTCACCAGGTCATCCGGCGTGATCCCACGCTTCGCCGGAACCGTCTGCGCGAAGCCGCAAACACTAAAGGAGAGCGCACAGCCCAGCACGGCCGCAGAACAAAGGGAGACTCGTAATCGCATAGGCGGGAGTGTAGCATTCCCGCGTCGCCACTCAAACCCAAATCCTACGTTCAGATTTCAACTGAGAACTGAGAACTAGCAACTGACAACGCTCTCAATGTCCCTCCGGCACCTTCCCACCAACCTTGAAGTTCTTCGTCAGCCACACCAGCGGAGCCGCCACCAGCGTCACCACCCCAATCACATGGAAGCAATCCATGAACGCCAGCAAGTGCGTCTGCGCTCCTAGCTCGCTGTAGTACCGTAGCGTTGCAGCCTTCATAGCATCCGCGGCCGAATACCCATGCGCCTGCAGGAACGCCGCTGTCTGCCGGATCCCCTCTTGCAGCGGCAGGTTCGACGCCGTCAGATGATTCCCCACCCGCGCCTGGTGAAAGTCCTGCCGCCGCTCTGCCATCGTCGTAATAAACGCAATCCCAAAACTTCCACCCCAGTTGCGAAAGAAGTTCGTTAGCGACGAAGCTTTGTTGTTCTGATTCGGCTTCAGTTGCGAGTACGTCAGCACCGACAGCGGCACAAAGAAAAACGCATATCCCAACCCCTGCAGCGCCCGCGCCCACGCATAATGCGCATAGTCAGTCTGCAGATTCATGTGGCTGTAGTGCAGCATCGACAGGCCCACCACAATCACCGCGCCAAACAATAGGATTCGCGGATGCACAATCCCGCGTTGCACCAACTGCGCTCCCACCGGCGCCAGCAGCGTAATCACAAACGCCCCCGGCCCGAGCACTAACCCCGCGTCAATCGCACGATACCCATACAGCTGCTGCAGCATCTGTGGAATCATCGTCGTACTCGCAAACAATCCAAACCCAAAGATGAAATAAAACACATTCGCCACCGCAAAATTCCGCACCTTCAGCATCCGAAAATCAATTACCGGATCGGGATGCCGCAACTCCCAGAACACCGCCGCCGACAAGCATCCCAACCCAATCACAAACAGCCAGCAGATCAGCGTCGACCCAAACCAGTCATCGATCTGCCCGCGATCCAGCAACACCTCCAGCGCGCCCGACCCCACCGCAATCAACGCAATCCCCACGCTGTCGACGTTCAGTTTTCCCGCCGCATTCCGCACCGTCTTCCGCTCCTCCGCAAACGCCGGAGGATCATGCACAAATCGATTCGTCAGAAACAGCGACACGATCCCAATCGGAATATTGATCAGAAACACCCACCGCCAGTTGTAGTTATCCGTGATCCACCCGCCCAGCACCGGCCCAATCGCAGGCGCCGTCACAATCGCGACGGTATACAGCGCGAACGCCGAAGCCCTCTTCGCCGGCGGAAACGTGTCCACCAAAATTGCCTGCTCCACCGGCGCTAACCCACCTCCGCCAATCCCCTGCATCACCCGCGCAATCAGCATGATCCCCAACGTAGGAGCCACGCCGCATAGAAATGACGTGGCCGTAAACAACGCCACGCACGCCATGTAATAGTTCTTCCGTCCAAACACCCGGCTAAGCCAAGCCGACATGGGCAGCACCACCGCATTCGCCACCAAATACGTCGTCAGGATCCAAGTCACCTCGTCATACGAACGGCCCAGCCCACCCGCGATATAGGGCAGCGACACATTCGCAATCGACGTATCCAGCAGCTCCATAAACGTCGCAATCGTCACTGTCAGCGCCACAACCCACGGATTGATCCCGCGCGTAACCGTCTGAATTTGCGTGGGCATAGGTGCCGTTGCAGTCGCCATCGTCGTCCTTCCGGGAGCAGCAGGATAAAGCGACCAATCGGTCTCTTTTATCATCAGATTCACCAGAGATGCGACCGATGCGTCTTTTTTTCGATATGCTGGAAGGTCAGAGGGTTAGCCAATGCGAAAAGGTGAAGCAACACGGCAGCGCATCATCACCGAGGCCGCGCCCATCTTTAACCAGCGCGGCTTCGACGGCTGCTCCATGCAAGACCTCATGCAGGCCACCGGCCTGGAAAAGGGTGGCCTCTACCGCCATTTCGCCAACAAAGAGGAGCTCGCCTCCGAAGCCTTCCGCTTTGCCTTAGCCCAAAATGTAAAAGTCCGCACCGAGCACCTCGACGAAATCCCCAACTCCATCAACAAGTTGAAAAAAGTCGTACAGCTCTTCGTCGATCTCCCCTCCGCCATCCCCGGCGGCTGCCCCCTAATGAACACCGCCATCGATGCCGACGACGGCAACGAAGCTCTCCGCGACCTCGCCCGCAAAGGCATCCAGGACTGGCGCGCCCGCCTCACCCGCATCATCGAAGCCGGCATCAAGGCCAACGAGATCCGCCGCTCCACCGACCCCCGCCGCATCGCCAATACCCTTATCGCGACCCTCGAAGGCGCTCTCATGATCAGCCGCCTCGAAAACTCCCGCAACGCCCTCCGCGACGCCCAAACTACCCTGGACACCCTCCTCACCAGCCTCGAACGCCACTCCTAAATCGCGTTCTCAGTTCTAAGTTGTCAGTTCTCAGCGAGAAGCTAGAAGCCTAGCTTTTGCAACCTACCCCGCCGCAGGTACTCTAACAACTGACATCTGAGAACTAAGAACTGACAACCTTATGCCCGACTACTTCTCCCTCTTCTCCCTCCCGCAGCACCTTCACCTCGACCTCGCCGCACTCGAGAAGACCTTCTACGCCCAATCCCGCAAGCTTCACCCCGACCGCTTCGCCGCCAAACCCGCCGCCGAACAGCAGGCCGCGTTAGCCGCCAGCTCGCAGCTCAACGACGCCTACCGCACCCTCCGCGACCCCATCCTCCGCACCGAATACCTTCTTTCCCTCCAGGGCATCCAGCTCGAAGAACAATCGCGAGCCGCCACCGAGCTCGCCAAATCGACCGGCACGCAAAAGAAACAAGTAGCCCCACCCGATCTCCTGGAAGAAGCCTTCGAGCTCAACATGGCTCTCGAAGAGATGAAGATGGATCCCGACCCCAACGTCCGCGCCGATCTCCAAGCCGCCCGCACCAAATTCACCGCGATGCTCGCTGAAACCCAGCAGCAGCTAGAATCCCTCTGGACCAAGTGGGACGCCGCCGTCGACGCCGACGACACCCCCGAGAAGGATTCTGCCAAACAAGCCATGGTCGCCCTCCTCAACCGCCGCAGCTACATCCGCAACCTGGTCCGCGACGTAAACGCCGCCCTCGACGTCTAACCTCCGAGGACACTCATGCCCCTGGTTCGCATCTCCGTTTACGACTTCATGCCCGCCGCCACCAAGCGCCTCGTCGCCGACGCCGTTTACGACGCCATGCGCGCCACTCTCGGTATCCCCGAAGGCGATCGCTTCATCATCCTCTCTGCGCATGCCCCCAACGAGCTCTTCGTCGACCTCAACTTTATGGGCATGCAACGCACCAACAACTTCGTCCTCGTCCACGCCACCATCCGTCGCGGGCGCTCCACTGAAATCAAACAAGCCTTCTACAAAGAGACCGCGCGCCTTCTCCACGAACGCGCCTCCATCGAACCCGACAACGTCATGATCGTCATCTCGGAAAACGATCTCGCCGATTGGTCCTTCGGGCGCGGCGAAGCCCAGTACGTCCTCAATCCACCCCAGACCCAGCCCTCATAGACTGCCCTATAGCCTCGGCGTTCTCATCTCGAATCCACCATCCACCGCACAACCGCAAGGGTTATCTTTTCCGAATATGCGTCCGCTTCGCCAAGCCCTCGTCGCCCTCCTACTCGCCACCACCAGCCTCATCGCGTCCGCCCAGTCCAACCCCAACTGGACCACGCCCCTCACCCCCTTCCGCATCGCGCCCAATCTCTACTACGTCGGCAGCCGCGACCTCGCCTCATACCTCATCACCACGCCCGCCGGCGACATCCTCATCAACTCCAACCTAACCTCCTCGCCTCCACAAATCCGTCACAGCGTCGAGCAGCTAGGCTTCCACTTCTCCGACATCAAGATTCTCCTCATCAGCCACGCTCACTCTGACCACGCCGGCGGCAGCGCCGAAATCCTAAAGCAAACCCACGCGCAATATATGGTCATGGACGCCGACGTCGCCAGCATTGAAACCGGCGGCCGCACCGACTTCGCCCACTTCAAGCCCTTCCCCGCAGCCCACGTTGACCATACCATCCATAATGGCAGTACCGTCCAACTAGGTGGTATCACCCTAACAGGGCACAAAACCGCCGGACACACTCCCGGCTGCACCACATGGACCACGCATGTCATCGAAAATGGCCGACCTCTCAACGTAGTCATCGTCTGTAGCGTCACCGCACTCGACGAGTACCGCCTCATCGCCACGCCCAGCCACCCCGCCTCTTATCCCGGCATCGCCCACGACTTCGCCCACACCTTCACCGAGCTAGAAGCTCTCCCGTGCGACATCTTCCTCAGCTCCCACGGCGAATACTTCGGCCTCATCCAAAAGGTAAGCCGCATGCAATCCGAAGGCCCCGCCGTCTGGATCGATCCCGAAGGCTACAAGCGCGCGATCGCCCACAGCCGCGCCGCCTTCGAAGCCGACTTAGCCCACCAGCAAGCTTCCGCGCACCGCTAGCGTTTCTTCAACCCCGCCAGATGATGAAGATCATGCCCGGCCATAATCTCCACCAGCGTCCAAAGCGTCTCATCCTCACCACGCTCCGGATGCGTATACCCCTTCCTCTTATCCGCCTCCGTCAGCGCTCCGACAAACGCCACATTCCAAGCCCGCAACGCCTTGAACGTAGCCCACGCAAGCTCGAACGAATACGCGTCATACACCTTCGCCCACGCATCCTGCTCGAACGGCTGAATCACCGCATGCTCTTCGCCATACACCTGCCGCAGCCGCCAGCCCCAGGCAATCTCGCAGTCTGCCAGGTGCGCAACAATCTCTCGCACGCTCCACTTTCCAGGAGCAGGCCGCGCCTCAATCTCCGCCGTACTCAACCCATCCAGGATCAGCCCCAACCGCACCGGCGTCTCCGCAATCACCTTCGCCGCATCGCGCCCTTCCAGCAACCCTACATACGGAGCTCCACTCATCCTCAAACCTCCACTTCCGCTATCATCATCCCCCACGCCCCTGCTGTACAACCCCATCCTGCTCCGTCCCTCCCACCCAGCGCATCCAATCCTCCATCGCCGCACTCGGCGCAAAGGACCCTCCCCATGCAATACAAAACTCTCGGCGATACCGGCCTGCTCGTCTCGCAACTCTGCTTCGGCTGCATGACCTTCCACGGCGGCACGGGCATGTTCAAAGCCATCGGGACGGTAGATCAAGCGGGTGCCGACACCCTCGTCCAAGCCTCCATCGCCGCCGGCATCAATTTCTTCGATACCGCCGACGTCTACTCCGAAGGCGAAAGCGAAAAGACCCTAGGCCAGTCTCTCAAGAATCTCAACATCGCACGCAAAGACGTCGTCATCGCCACCAAGGTTTACGGCCGCGTCGGCCCCGGCCGCAACGACATCGGCGCCTCCCGCGGCCACATCATGGACTCCATCGACGGCAGCCTCCGCCGCCTCCAGACCGATCACATCGACCTCTACCAAATCCATGGCAACGACACCGTCACCCCCCTCGACGAAACCCTCCGAGCATTGGACGATCTCGTGACCTCCGGCAAAGTCCGCTACATCGGCATCTCCAACTGGCAAGCCTGGAAGATCGCCAAGGCCCTCACCATCTCCCACTTCCGCAACCTCGCCCGCTTCGACACACTACAGGCCTACTATTCCATCGCCGGCCGCGATCTGGAGCGCGACATCGTCCCTCTGCTCGAAGCAGAAAAAACCGGCCTCCTAGTATGGAGTCCGTTAGCCGGTGGCCTGCTCTCCGGAAAATTCTCCCGCGAAAATCAGAAGCCAGCCGACTCCCGCCGCTCCAACTTCGACTTCCCCCTCGTCGACAAGGAACGCACCTGGCGCATCCTCGACGTAATCGTCCCCATCGCCAAAGCTCACAACTGCTCCGCCGCGCGCATCTCGCTAGCCTGGCTCCTCGCCAAGCCAGTAGTCACCAGCATCATCATCGGAGCCAAGCGCCTCGACCAGCTTGAAGACAACATCGCCGCAACAGAACTCCAACTCACCCCCGACGAGCTCAAGCAGCTAGACGAAGTAAGCGCCCTACCACCCGAGTACCCGGGCTGGATGCTCCAAACCCAAGGCTCCAACCGCCTAGACCCCAGCGTCCAACGCTTCGCCCCGCCGTCCGAAAATAAGTAGCCGCACACAGCACGTATCAACTCAACGCAGCCACTTGTCCCGGCGGTCATCTCTTCGACCGCCGGGACATCCCTCACGCCCTACTCGTGCGCTGTCCACGGGTTATAGCTCCCCACCCACCACACATGGCCCTCCAGGTCGCGACACGCAAAGGCCTTCCCACCATAGTCGGGCGCGGTCAACTCCTGCACAATCTCCGCCCCTGCTTTCTTCGCCGCCGCATACACAGCATCGCAATCCTCCACGATCAGCGTCAGCCCTATCGTTTCGCGTCCGCCCGTCTCCGCAAGCGTAGTCATATGTTTGGCAAATTCGCCGGCGTTTCCCTCCGACCCGAGCATCAGCATCCCCGCGCCGTGCGTCAGTTGCGCATGGGCGACCGTGCCGCCGGGCCCCTCATAGACTGCCTGCTTATTGAAACCAAACACCCGCACCAGCCACTCAATGGCCGCATGGGCATCGCGATACCGCACACTCGGAATCATCGTCGAACCTGCAATCGTTGTCTTCATGAACCAACCATCCCACGAATCCACCTGCGCCGTCTTGGAAAAAACGGCAGCCGTTCTCACGCAACCGGAACATGATTGCTCCACGTCCTGTGCGCCGCGGAATAAGTCGTTGGGCTCACGCCAGAGAATGCATGAAAATCATTTGTAAAATGTGACTGATCATAATAACCACAATCAATCGCCAATTCGGCCCATGGAATCTCGACACCACGGTGCAAGTGCTGCACCACGCGTTGAAATCGGCAGACCCGCGCATACAACTTCGGCGTCAGCCCCACCTGCCGGCTGAACACCTCCGTAAACCGTCGCGCGCTATACCCGATCTCGCGCGTCAACGACGCTATCCGCACTGCCGAAGGGTCATGCTGAATCGTCGCCACTGCAAACCTCACGACGGCCTCTTGAGCCGTCTCCGTCTCAGTCCGAAACCGTGTGCACAAAAATCGTTCCACGCAATCGAACTTCGCCGCGACCTCCGGCTCCTCGAGCAACCTGTCGCGCAACCTATCGGCCTCTGCTCCGAATACATCCGCCAGCGGCGTCTCGCGGTCCCGAAATATATTCGCCGACTCGCCCATAAAGTGCAGCAAGGCTCCCGGCTCAAACACCACACCCATCACCTCATCCAGCTCCGCCGTGTCGATCAGCACATACCGCGTCTGCATCCCCACCAGCACCGACGCGGCCAGTGGCGCACCCGCCTTCGGCAACGCCTCACCCCGCTGCAACGCCACAGCCAGTGGACGCAAATCCGCAATCCACGAATGCGCGAGGTTCACAATCATCTGCATCGACCCATTCGGCAGCACGCGCTCCATGCGATGTCCCTGCATGCCGCCGCGCGCATACCAGATCGAGCTCACATAACGAGCCAGCGCTCCCTCGGGTTTACGTTGCCGATACAACAAATTCCAACTCCCTGCGCTCTCCCATCACCAATCAGCGCGACCGCAATCGACTACACCTCACCCCGCCTTCACGCCCACGGATCATACTCACCCACCGACCACATATAGCCCTCCGGATCTTTCACCGTAAACGCCTTCCCGCCATACTCCATCTCCTTTAGCTCCGTCACCACCTCCGCACGTTCAGTCTTCACCCGCTCCCACACCGGCACACAATCCTTCACCACCAGGTACAGCACAGACGTCACCCTCCCCTCAACCTCCTCGGGCAGCGCATACATATCCCGGATGGGCCCACCATTCGTCACCGACCCCAGCATCAACATCCCCGTCTTCCCAAACGTCAGCTGCGCGTGCGCCACCGTATCGTCCGGGCCTTCATACACCGCCTGCCGCTGAAATCCCAGCACACGCTCCAGCCACACAATTGCCGCGTGCGCATCCTTGTACCGCAAGCTCGGAATCAGCATCGATCCAGCCATAATGCACCTCCGTGCGAACATCATCAGCCGCGAATCCGTCCCTGTACAGTTAAAATCGATTTCATTCCGGAGCCTCCCATGAATGCTGCCGTAGTCCAATCCTTCGACGCCCCGCCCATATACACCACCTTTACCGACCCCGTCCCCAACCCCGACGCCGGCGAAGTCCTCGTCAACGTCCGCGCCGCCGCCCTTCACCGCATCGTCAAATCGCTCGCCAACGGCAGCCACTACGGCAGCACCGGCGTCCTCCCCTTCGTCCCCGGTGTCGACGGCGTTGGCCTCCTCCAGTCCTCCTTCGGCCAACTCTCCGCCGGCACCCGTGTCTTCTTTGGCAGCGCGCGCCCACCCTTCGGAACCTTCGCCCAGCAGTCCCTCGCCACCGGCTTCATGATCATCCCCCTCCCTGACGCGCTACCCGACGCCACCGCCGCCGCCATCGCCAACCCCGCCATGTCCTCCGCCGTCGCTCTCATGCGCGCCCAATTCCAACCCGGAGAAAGCGTCCTCATCCTCGGCGCCACCGGCGTCTCCGGCCAGCTAGCCGTCCAAATCGCCAAATCCCAAGGAGCTCGCCGCATCATCGCCGCCGGCCGTAATCCGCAGGCCCTCGCCGAACTCACCAACCTCGGCGCCGACACCACCATCTCCCTAACGCAGGATCCCGAAGCCCTCACCACCGCCCTCCGCAACGAGATCGCTACCCACGGCGTCGACATCGTACTCGACTACCTCTGGGGCCCACCCGCCGAAACTCTCCTCTCCGCAATCGCGCAAAAAGGCCTCAACCACGCCTCCCCACGCATCCGCTACATCCAAATCGGCAACATGGCCGGCCCCACCATCTCGCTCCCCGCCGCCACCCTCCGCAGCTCCGGCCTCGAGCTCCTCGGCAGCGGCTTCGGCAGCGCCTCCCTCGACCAGATCCGCCAGGCCCTCATCGCCTTCTTCGACCACATCACCACCAACCCCCTACACTTCGCCCTAAAAACCGCCCCCCTCAGCGAAGTAGCCACCCTTTGGAACACCGACGACCAAGGCGTCCGCCTCGTCTTCCAACCTTGAAAAAGGCAACTTAAAGGTTGCATAGCAGATCGACCTCTTCTAACATGCAACCAAGAGGTTGCTCATGGACTCCAACCGCACCGAAAATTCCATAGATAAATCCATCGAACTCAACGCCCCTGTCTCCCGCGTCTGGCAAGCCCTCACCGACCACGCTCAGTTCGGCGAATGGTTCCGCGTCCACCTCGACGGACCCTTCCAGTCCGGCCAGCCCTCCACCGGCCACATCACCCATCCAGGCTACGAGCACGTGAAGTGGCAAGTCCACGTCCAGAAAATCGAACCCGAACACACCTTCTCCTTCACCTGGCATCCCTACGCCATCGACCCCGCCGTCGACTACTCCCACGAGACCCCCACCCTGGTCGAATTCACCCTCACCCCCACGCCCACTGGCACCCTCCTACGCGTCGTCGAATCCGGCTTCGAAAACATCCCCGCCGCTCGCCGCCCCAAGGCCTTCCTCATGAACGATGGCGGTTGGGCCGCGCAGATGCGCAACATCGAGGCCTATGTCGCCCAGCACCCCTAACCCGCGCCCCCGCACGCGCAGCCACGCCCCACTCTTCGCCGCCCTCGGTGACAACACCCGCCTGGCCCTCCTCACCAAACTCAGCGCCGGCCAGCAGCGCTCCATCACCGATCTCGCCCACAACTCCCCGCTCACGCGCCAGGCCATCACCAAGCACCTCCGCGTCCTCGAGCGCGCGCACATCGTCCGCTGTACCCGCTCCGGCCGCGAGCGCCTCTACGAGCTCGACCCCCTCCCCGTCCAGTCCCTAAAAAATTACCTCGACGCCCTCTCCAACCAATGGGACTCCGCCCTCAGCCGCCTCCGCACCTTCGTCGAATCCAGCCCCGACTAACCCACCCTGACCTCACGCCCTAGTTGGCAAGTGCTTCTTACATCTGCAGTCACCCGCACACCCTCATCAAGAGTGAGGAAGTATCGAAGGGACTCCAGGTGCAGGAGGAGGGGTTCCCCGAAAGGGCATTGAAAAGAGAGGATCCGGCTTGGTGGTGCGCCCATCTGGTGGCTGAAACGCTGACACCGGTGGCTCACTCCGCGTGATGTTTTCGAACTGAAGCTTCCTCACGCCAATCAGTGGATCATGCACCACGCGTTCGACCACCATCTGCAGATCAGGCGAACGCCAACTCTCATCCGTAATCACAATGGGTTTCTCGTTGCCCATCTTCCCGATCGGCACAACGGTCGTAACCAAGGTCCCCGTGCAGTTCAGTACGCCGATCTTCTTCGTGCCTAAATCTTTCGTAGTGACATCGTCCTGCACAGCAGTCTTCAGATACGCGCGCCCATCCGCCGTGCTGATGTAGTCAATGCTGGCGTGGATGCCCTCACGTATCGGACTCGTATTCAGATACTGGTTCGCATTCGACCATTGGTACATTCGACCCGCCACAGGATCCAGAATGATCGACTGCACGAAACCATGCGGCTCCTCCGCCCCGCCACGCGTCACCTCCGCATTCTGTTCTCGAAAGCGGCCTGCACCGTCTCGCTGCACATTGCCCCGTATCTCGCGATGTAGCACGTTGCCGTCAGCCAGGGTATCCGTCATCGTTACAACGAAGTCAGCCTGAAACGGCGCATTCGGAATCGTTACATTGTCGCCAGTCTGGAAGCCGATCTTGACGCCCACTCCTTGCGCGAAGAAGCCCGCCCCCTGCGCACCAGCCTCCACCGAAGCCACTATCAGCAAAAGAACAGCAAACCATCGTTTAGGCATAGAAAATCCCCCCTGCAGTCTACCCGCAATCTCGATCCTTGTGCCTCTACTCTGCATCCCCGCCCGCACAAATCCCATCGGATAGAAGACAATAGTTCTTGGCGCAATCTCCACGCCCGCGCCAACGAAAGCAGAGGAAGCAGTGCCCGATCAGCCCCACCGCACCACAGCCCCCGTCGTCGGCATCGACCTCGGCACCACCAACTCCTTGATCGCCTTCATGCAAGGCGACACCCCCGCCGTCATCCCCGGCGAAGACGGCAGCGCCATCGTCCCCTCGGTCGTAGCCTTCGATCAAGACACGGCCAATGGATTCTCGGTAGGCAACGCCGCGCGCAACGTCCTCCTCACCAACTCCGCCAACGCCGTCTACTCCGTCAAGCGCCTCATGGGCCGCGACCTCGCCGACGTCCAGCCCGAGCTCGCCCACTTCCCCTTCCGCCTGGCCCCCGACCTCAAGCCCGGCGAAGTCCTCAAGCTCAACGTAGGCGGCCTCACCCTTACGCCCCCCGAGATCTCCGCCTACATCCTTCTGCAGCTAAAAAATAACGCCACCCGCTTCTTCGGCGCCGAAGTCACCAAGGCTGTCATCACCGTCCCCGCCTACTTCAACGACGCGCAGCGCCAGGCCACCAAAGACGCCGGCCGCATCGCCGGCCTCGACGTCCTCCGCCTCGTCAACGAACCCACCGCGGCCGCCCTAGCCTACGGTCTCGACAAGCAAAAGGACGGCATCATCGCCGTCTACGACTTCGGCGGCGGCACCTTCGACATCTCCATCCTCAAACTCCACGACGGCATCTTCGAAGTCATCGCCACCGGCGGCGACACCCACCTCGGCGGCGACGACATCGACCTCCTCCTCACCGCGGTAGCCCTCGACGACATCAAGGGCGACCTCGGCATCGACGTAACGCAAAACCCCGAGGTTATTCAACAACTCCGCAAAGCCGTCATCGACGCCAAGATCGCTCTCAGCGCAGCCGACAGCACTCGCATCACCCTAACCCTCCCCGACGGCAAGCTCTACGCCCGCGAAATTACGCGCCAACAATACGAGCAGTTAATCGCGCCCATCATCCAGCGCACCGCCGCACCCGTAAAGCAAGCCCTCAAAGACGCGCAACTCACTCCCGACCAAATCGACGAAGTAGTGATGGTAGGCGGCAGCACCCGCATCCCCGCAGTCCGCGCCCTCGTAACTTCGCTCTTCGATCTAGAAGCCCGCGGCCGCAAGCTCCACACCTCGCTCAACCCCGACGAAGTCGTAGCCCTCGGCGCCGCCGTCCAAGCGCAAATCCTCTCCGGCACAGACAACGCCGCCACCAACGACCTCCTCCTCCTGGACGTCACGCCACTCTCCCTCGGCATCGAAGCTCTCGGCGGCGTCATGTCCAAAGTCATCCAGCGCAATTCCACCATCCCCGCCTCCGCCACCGAGCACTACACCACCGGCGTCGACGGCCAGACCAACGTTGCCATCCACGTCCTGCAAGGCGAGCGCGAGCTAGCCAAAGACTGCAGATCATTGGCCCGCTTCGACCTCAAGGGCATCCCGCCGATGGTCGCCGGCCTTCCCCGCATCGAAGTCAAATTCCTAATCGACGCCAACGGCATCCTACATGTCAGTGCGCGCGAACAGCGCAGCGGTCAAGAGGCGCAGGTAGAAGTCAAACCCACCTACGGCCTCACCGACGAGCAGGTAGAAACCATGATCCTGGAATCCTTCGACCACGCCGAGTCCGACATCACCGCGCGCCAGCTCATCGAAGCCCGCAACGAAGCCCAGACCATCCTCGACGCCCTAGTCAAAGGAGAAAAATCTCCCGCCTGGCAGCAGCTCACCCTCGGCGAGCACGCCTCCATCGAATCCCACGCCACCGAGCTCCGCCGCATCATGCAAGGCGACGACTACAAGGCCATCCGCGAAGGCATCGAGTACCTCGACAAGGCCACCCGCCACTTCGCCGAGCTAATGATGGATGCCGCTGTAACCGGTGCTCTAGGCGGCAAGACCATGGCAGCGGCCGGCGAATCCCTGGCAGCTAATCAGCAAGGCGCAACCCCCACCGCCCCCCACGCCTTCGCCAAAGCCGACATCGCCTCCTCCGTCCCCACCAACGACCTGGAGCGAGCCGAAGCCAACCCCGAAACCCCCGGCGAATCCACCGAAGACTAACCCGCCAATCCGCCATCCTTTGCGCCGCATCACTTCGTGTGTTCTTCGTTGTGCAACACCTGCTCGCGCGTGTAGCCCTCCCATATCCACGGCGTCACCGTATCTCCGAATAGCCCCTCAGCGAGCGGCCGAAACGCGAGTTCTCCGTTATCGCTATTCGTCAACACAATCATGCAATCCCCACTGCGCTCAAAGCAGATCGCATAATTCTCCGCGCCGTCTCCATGCCCTTCCTTGAAAAACGCGGGCCCATACTTGGTGTGCGTTAGAACCCCCCAACCCAACGCATACCCCAGCCCCACCCGTTCGCCATCATTCCCCGTCGACACCTCGAACGGCGGAAACTGGTGCGTCGCATGAATCGCAATCTGCTCCGTAAACATCTCCTTCTCCGTCGACGCATTCACAATCTTCTTCGCTAGCAGCGCTCGAAGAAACAGCGCAAGATCGTGCGCACTGGTCGTCATCGAACCCGCCGCCTTCGAGTCCGTGCGATGCGTCGGCCCGATGAGTTTGCCCTTCGCGTCATACCGCATCCCCGCGTTCTCATCGAACGACGGCTGCCACACCATCCCCGTCTGCATCATCCCCAGCGGCTTGAAAATATCCTCTGCCATCGCGTGATCGATCGTGATCCCCATCGTCTGCTCCAGCACAAACTGCAGCAGGTTCAGTCCCTCGCCGGAGTATGCAAACCGCGTTCCCGGCGTGAAGTGTATGTGGATCTTTCCATCCGGCTCCAACTCCCGGAAGTTCGCAAACCCCGATGTATGCGACAGCAGCATTCGCGGAGTCACCTGTGCCCACCGCGGATCCTTCATCAACTCCGTTCCGCTCACCTCATAGCGCTCATACTCATTCAACGGCCGCGGCAGCATCTTCGCCACCGGCTCATCCAGATTCAACTTCCCCTCTTCCACCTGGCGCATCACCCACGTCGCAAACACTGCCTTCGTAATGGATGCCGCCCACACATTAGTATCCGTCGTCATCGGCAAATTCTTCGCCACATCCCGCAGGCCGTACGCATAGCTCCACACCAGGTGCCCATGATTCAGAATCGCAATCTGCGCCCCGGTAACCCCATCCGCCTTCAGCTCTACCGAAGCAAGGCTCTGCGCATCGCTCGCCGAAATCACCGAACCGTCCAACCTGCGAATTGAGCCAGCCTGTTGAGCCACCGCCGGAACAACAACGCACGCCAGCAAGACGATCTTCATCGCAGGATAAGTCATAGTGGCCAGCATAGCGTTGCGACAGAAATCGTTCCAGCGCGCTTGATAAAAATTTCCATCACGCCCTACGGCGCCACAGCCGCCTTCATCCCCAAAATCTCCCCGGACGAACTCCCCGCCACCTCTTTCCAAGGCGTCCCCACAAACTCCCGATCCACCGTCGAACTCCCCACCTCCACAAACTCCACCGACACAACATCCCCCGGAATCCGCGCCCCAAACCAATGCGGATCCTCCCTCTGCTGCCAAGTCACCAACCCCAGCACCGCACCCGACGGATACGCCACCCCCGCCCTCGCCGCGCTCACCGCCGCATCATTCCCAAACAGCGTCCCCGTAGTCCCCGCGCCGCGATCCACCACCGTAGTAATCGCCTTCCACTCCATCACCGGATACGGCAACCCCGCCCCCACCCCCGCCTGCACGTTATACAAATCCGCATCGGCAATCTTCCTCCGTCCACATCCGCACACCATCAGCACCAACACGCAGCCAATCACTCGCATCTTCATCGCGCCACCTCAGACCGAGGCAGCGGCAGCGTGTACACATAATCATTCTTCCTCACCGGCTCATGACATCCCAGGCACTCGTTATCAAAGTGCGGCCCCACCCCATAAGGCTTCAACTCCGCGCCCTTGAACCGCGCATATCCCCACCCTCCCGTCCCCGCATACTGCACGCGATGCTTCTCCATAAACTCCACCTGCACAAACTTTCCTGGCACGATATGCCCATGCCCATCGTCCACGGACTGGAACGTAATCTTCGCAAACGCCGCACCCTCCGGCCACGACGGCAGCTGATGCTTCTCAATCGCTCCCATCGCCAAATCATTCCCCGTAATAATTCGCAGCGTGTGATTATCCCCGCGATCGGTAGTGCTCACGACCCGCCAGTCCGCATACCCCGGCAGAAACGGCACCCCATTCGGCGAAGGCGCAGCCGGAGCCGTCAGATGTTTTGGAGCCTCACCCGCAGCCACGCCACTCACCCCCGCCGCCGGCTTGAACGGCGCAAGATACGTCTTCAACTCCGCCAACTCCTCGGCCGTCACTCCCGACCCCGGATGCCCCAACAGATACAGCCGTAGCGGCATCGCCCCCAACGCAATCTGGTTCACACTCTCATACAGCGTCGCCTGCTGCACCGCGACCGGCTTCGTTCCCAGCTCCGAAAAATTCAGCACGGCCCTTGCCCTCTTCACGTCAGACGACACCACCCAATACACCGGCACCACATGATCCCACCACGCCAGCCTTGGCTCATCCGAGTGGCACGCATAACACCGCCGCACCAAAATCTCCCTCACCGGTGGAGGCATCGCCGCCTCCACCGGCGGCCCCGCGGGCTTCCCCAGCGACGGCCGCACCGCCTGCATAGCAATCCCCACCGCGACCACCACCAGCGCCATCCATCCCAAAGTCCGTCGCATAGCAGACAAGTTGGCAGCTCCCTTATGCTCGAATTCTACCGCCGCAGCCACACTGATCGTGTAGCCTCATCAGCATGTTTCTGCGCAGTCCAGAAGTCTTCCTTGACGGGCATCGAACCTCTCCCGACAATACTCTGGTGCCCCAACGTCTCGTCTCTCATCGCCATCTGCTGGCCTGCGTTGCTTGTCTTGCGTTGCTGCGTCCCTTACCGGCCACGGCACAGACCTGGCGCGAGATTCAAAGCCCGCACTTCCGTATAGTTACCGACGGCTCCGAAAAAGATGGCCGCAATGTCGCCAAAGAATTCGAGCAGATGCGCTCAGTCTTTTCCACTCTCTTCAAGAACCCCGTCCTCGACACAGGCGCACCCTTACTCGTCGTTGCCGTGCACGAGCCAGGTCTGCAGGCGCTCGCGCCGGTCTTCTGGAAGCAACGCGACAAAGTCGCAGGCCAATTCTTTCGCGGCTGGGAGCGGCAGTTTGCCCTGGTGCGGCTGGATAACTTCGGCGATCTCAACCAAGCCGTGGTCTTCCACGAGTACACCCACAGCATCCTGCACGCGAACTTGCATTGGATGCCCACATGGCTCGACGAGGGCCTCGCCGAGTTCTATGCCTACACACGCTTTCAGGATGACCACATCTACATCGGTGCGCCTTCCGTCCGGTTAAATCACCTCCGAAGTGAATCGCTCATCCCCATACCGCAAATGATGACCGCTAACTCTGGCACCTTCTTCAAGGACAAGGACCGGGACGATCTCTTTTACGGCGAAGCCTGGGCCATGGTCCACTACATCTCCTATGGGAAACACATGGGCAACGGCGCTAAGCTAACCAGCTTCGTCAGGCTGATGGACCAAGGTACACCGCAACTCGAGGCCTTTCAGAAAACCTTCGGTGATCCCGAAGCATTTCAAAAAGAACTTTCCAACTATATTTCAACATTCACCTTGGCCGCGGGCGTGATGCGAGAGATTAAAGGACCAGATCCTAATTCGTTTACGGTCAGGACCCTGACCCGCGCGGAGGTAGACTACGATTTCGGCTCATTCGATATAGGTGCCCACGATTACGCTTCCGGCAAGACGCAGCTCCAGGCAGCAGAGTCGGCTGACCCTAACCTCGCCGGCCCTCATGAAGAGCTCGGGTTTCTCGCCTGGCGCGCCGGCAACGACGGCGAAGCGAAGGAGGAATGGCAAAAAGCAATCGCCGCCGATCCTTCCTCCTACCGGTCCGCCTTCGCTCTCCTGATGTCCGGCCCTCCGCTGAAACAGCAAACTCCGCAGCAGCTCGAGCAGACTCAGCATGCTCTCGAAGCCATCACTGTCAAGGCGCCGAAGTTCGCGCCCGCCTTAGTCGAATTGGCGTTGATCCTATGGCGCCAGGGGCAGATCGACTCCGCCTACAACATCTCGCTCGCCGCCGAAAAACTTGAGCCCTGGCGCGCCGAGTATCACCTCCTCACCGGACACATCCTCCTCCAGGGTCATCAACCCGCCTTGGCCGCCGAAGATGCGCGGCAGGTAGCAAGCCGCTGGCCCGGCTCCGATCATGATGAAGCCGTAGACCTCTGGAACCAGGTACCCCCCGCCATGCGCGGAGACGGTCCTCCGCTCACCCTCACTCTGCCGCCAGATGCAACCGTCGCACGCGGCACCATTCTCAGCACCTACTGCAGCAAAACAACCGGCCTCACAGTCGTCCTGCAGCCAACCGACCCCAGCACTCCACCTCTCAACCTGTTCGCAACGGGTCCATTTGAGAATGGATTCGCCGACACGCTCTGGGTCGGCGAGGATCACTACACTCCCTGCTACCACCTCGCCGGCCTGCCCGCGTTGGTGGCCTATAAGCCCTCCGCCGATGGACTCGCCAAGCTCCTCGTCTTCGAAGTACGAGACGATCTCCCCACCTCGAATCCTCCCGCACCTGCACCCAAAGCACCCGACCCCGCAACGCCACCGACGCCCCATCCCTAGATCGTCAGATCTCCCACGATGTGGAGCAACAGAAGATACCCCGCGCGCGTCCAACGTTTCTTAAGCGATATAACTCTGATAGCCACCAACAGCACAATCAGCAAGGTTCCTCGGGCCCAGGAAAGGTTTTCCCAAACTGTTCCGAAGGTAGTCAGCGATGGACGTTGTGCCTCTCATGCCTCACGCAGTCTGTTGGGCCTCAGCCCCCAGGCTCATCTGGACGATGGTGATCACCAACATGATCACCTTCCTCAGCTACCTAAGCATCAGTGGCACCCTCGTCTATCTCGCCAAGCGAACCGGCCGCGTCATCGCGCGCGACTGGGCCTGGTTCGTCATTGGTTTCGCGCTCTTCATCATCGCCTGCGGCTCCACCCACCTCCTCGAAGTCATCACCACCTGGATCCCCATCTTCTGGGTCGACGCCGCACTCAACATCATCACCGCGGTCCTCTCCGCCTACGTCGCCATCATGCTCATCCGCCGTGCGTCGACCATCGCCTTCAGTATTAACGACTACGCCGACCGCCTCAGCGACACCGAAACCCAGCGCCTCCAGATGCAGGAAAGCCTCCTAGCCGCCCAGAAAATCGAGGACTGGAGCCGCATGTCCGCCACCGTCAGCCACGAAATTCGCGGCCCCCTCGAGGCCATCCAGAACCTCCAGCACCTCATCCTCTCCACCGACGGCATCCCCCACGAAGTAGCAGCGTTCGCGCGCACTACCGCGGAAGAAGCCAGCCGCGTCCTCGACATCGCGCAGTCCAGCCTCTCCTTCATCCGCCAAACCGACAAGCTCGAGCTAGTCGACATCTGCGAGGCTCTCGACTCTGTCCGCTTCCTCATCAATCCCATCATTCTCGAAAAGCACATCGACTTCCACGTCGACGTCAACGGCGATTGCATCGTCGAATGCTACGCAGGAGAAACCCGCCAGGTCCTCCTCAACGTCCTCCGCAACGCGTGTGAATCGATCACCAGACCCGGCGCGAAGGTCACAGTAACCCTGCACGGACAGCCCGACATGGTGCAAGTCACCGTCACCGACGAAGGCACCGGCATCTCCCCCGAAGTCTTACCCAGGATCTTCGAGTTCGGCATCACCACCAAAGGCGAGCAAGGCAACGGCATGGGCCTCTGGACGGTCCGCCAGATCCTCGCCCGCCACGGCGGCGACGTCAAAATCGAATCCGCTTGGGGCGAAGGAACCCGCTTCGACATCCGCTGGCCCAGAAGACCCGCCCCCACCCAATTAAGAGCCTGACAATTCTCAGGGTTGATGCAGAAGATCAAACGTTGCGGGAGCCGTGTTTGTCGACTTCGGCTTTCCTTGCATAGCGTCCATCATCCATTGCATACCCATGAGGTTCATACATACTCACATCGGTCATTCTGCTGTTTGGTACGAGGAGCCGATACTGCGATAGATGCCATCCCAGACCTTTTGCGAGCGTAGTGAAGCTGGCGCGTCCGTGTGCGGCGGAACGGGAGATCAGGTACGCAATGTACTGCCGCAAAGGATTGCTGCCCGTCGATGTAATCAGCCGCTTGTGTCGCATATTGACGCTGGGTGCTCCAATGGGCGCAATGCGTGGTGGGATCAGGCAGCGCCTGAGTATCTTCCACCGATCCCGGTGCGCGGAGACAAAGCTTAAGTGCAGCCAAACTGAATCCTTGTTCTGACGAAACATGACATCGAGAGAAGAGCCGGAGAAGCGCTGCAACCAGCTCTGTTGTAGGACGCCGAGGTTAGCAATCTCTTGCGCAGCTTGGTGATGGAGGCGGCAGCCGAACCAGGCTCGGGCGTAGTAGAAGGCGATTGCCTCATAGGATCGCAACGACGGACTGTGGATCTCGCACCAGCTTTGCCAGAAAGCATCGTCGTCCGCGTGGGAGTTAAGGAAGATCGCCAGTTCACGAACATGGTGGACAATCCAGTCGTAGAGAAAGATGTTGCGGAGGATGTGAAGCGATAGATAACCGAGATGGTCAACAGGAGACAGGCATGGAAACGATAGCCCGTCGACAACTCGTCTCGTGCGCCGCTCCCAAAAGAGTTCCACCTCTGGAATGCGAATCAGCGAGACGCGCTCGTTCCAGAGACAAAAGTGAAGATCAATCCCTAAGGGCATTTCGGGGTCGAAGGGATTGCCTCTCGACTGCCAATTGCCGAGCCGAACTAGAACAGATGTATGATCGGCGATCTCCTTAATTACGTCGTAGGACTTATAGCCGACGGCCTCCAGAGCCGCGCGCGCATCATCGATGCGTTCGGGAGGGCAGAAGAAGTCGAGGTCGGATTGCCGGCGTAGGCGCGGGTCTGCGACGTAATCTGGTGCTTGGGTGAAACCCTTGACGATGATGTGTTCGACCTTTACGTCGTCGAGAGCCTTCGCTGCTTCCCTATAGATCGCTTTGATCTGCTCGAAGCGAAGAGCATTGTCAGCAAGATTGGCCCTGAGCCGGTCGACAACCCAGTCTGGGAATCCGTCCGTGGCAACCTGCGCCAGCTGTAGGGTTAGGTGTGCAGTATTGCAGAACTCGAGAAGCCTGCTCCACTCTCGATCGTCGAGCGCCTTCAAGAGAGATGTGTCTGGGTCGCTAAGGTGAAGTGCAGCGAGCACTGCCGCTACCTCAGACGGGATTCGCGGTGCAATCTCTCGAGTTGTGATGGGGAACAGCTTCATCTAGGGCCTGGCTTCCTGTGTGAGCAAGAGTGCTGAACCGATCGACGGCCCAATCCAGATCGGTGGTATGCATTTCGAAGATTGGAGCCTCGAGCAGATATCGATTGGAAGCTTGCTACTCGGTTTGAAAGGCCGAGGTTCCATACCTTCCGACGATGGGGATGACATGAGTGCTCGCCAGCCAGTCGAACTGAGCATAGTCAACGCTCTTAAATACCCTTGGCTCCAACACTGTCGAACTAAGCTGAGTATAGGAAGACGCAGAACCCCGTTTGTCATCAATTTGTCATCAGCTTGTCATGGGCTTGTCATGGGCGAGTCCTGACGCTCACCACGGGCGTATCGCCAGGCGCGAGCGTACCTCGTGCACTGAGGACGAAACTCCCGGAAACGGTGTCACCGGCAACTACGAACCGTCGCGCCCCCGATTCTTCCCCTACCCCCTGCACAGCAACCGCGCAAGCTCTAAACTAGAAGAGTCATGTCTGATCACGAAAGCACTACTCTCCCCGAAATCGACCTCTCCAAGCCTCCCGCTGAAAATATGGTCCGCGTCTCCTTCGAACCCGAAAACAAGACCGTCGAATTCCCCTACGGGTCCATGCCCTACGATGGCCACGGCCAGCCCATGAGCTTCCTCGACATCGCCGAAAACTACGGCATCTTCATGGACCACGCCTGTGGTGGCGTAGCCGCCTGCACCACCTGCCACATGTTTCTCAAGAAGGGTGCCGAAGGCGTCTCCGAGGCCGAAGACCTCGAACTCGATCGCCTCGACATGGCCCCCGGCCTCCAGCTCAACTCCCGCCTCGGCTGCCAGTGCGTCATCGAGAAGCCCGGCACCTACGTCGCCGAGATCCCCTCCTGGAACAAAAACTACGTCCAGGAAGGCAAGCCCGCCACTCCAAAAAAGTAGCCCACACCAAACGTCCGTCATCTCAACCGAAACGCGCGGCGCCCTCAACAACATCATCTCGACCGAAGCGCGCAGCCACCACAATAATCGTCATCTCGACCGAAGCGCGCAGCGCGTAGCGGAGAGACCCCTGTATTTGCACACGCCCTTGCCTTTGCACCTGAGATAGGTCCGGGCTTCAGCCCGGACATCAAAGCACCCCACCTCTCCGGGCTTTAGCCCCTGGGACTTTCTTCTCGTCGCCTCTACCTTCGCGGTTCTCGTTGGCCGTTGCCCTTGACCCTTGCTTTTCTGTCTGTCATTCCGACCCTGAGCGAAGCCGAAGGAGAGGAACCTGCTTCTCCCACCACCTATCCCCCGTCATCTCGACCGAAGCGCGCAGCCACCACAATAATCGTCATCTCGACCGGAGCCGCGCGGCCTCTTGCGCGGCGTAGTGGAGAGACCCCTGTATTGGCACTTGCACCTCGCCGTTCGTTTACCGCCGGCCCTGGGTCATTTGGCGCACCCTCTCCGGTAACCCCACCGAAATGCGCGATTTTGTGTCCCGAAACTAGGCTAAAGACATCGCTGAGTAACCCGAAACCGGGCTAAGTCATACACGTATTCGCCTACGCAAACAACGGCAACGCCGCGGCAAATATCGGCCAAATCACCTTCGAATGCTTCTTCAATTCTGGAATCAACAAGATACGCACTTCCTGCTTGTCCCGAAGCACCACCAGCACAATCCCCCGCCCACGCGTCTCGTGGAGCTCCTTCACCCAAGCCCCATTCGACTTAACCTCAACAGAATCAGCCTTTAAGATCACATCCCCAGCCCGTAAACCAGCCGTAGCCGCCGGACTATTCGGCGCCACCGTCTCCACCAACAGTCCCACCCCCACCGGAGCCCCAAAGAACCCCGCCAACTGCGGCTCCATGGCCTCTAGCACGAGACCAGTAAATGGCGTAGTATGAAGTACTTGCGCAAGGAAACTCCGACTGCGCGAAGCCGTGCCCGGAGCCACCGGATTGGCCGGATCCCCCTCCCCAAAATCGTTCGCCACGGGCGTATCGTCACTAGCCGGCGGATCCGCCTCCACCATCCGCGCCACGGCCTCCTTCTCCACCTCGCCACGATACGCAAGCTGTGTGTTTACAACGATTTGCCGCCCCCCCCGAAGCACCGTCAACGACACCGCCGCCCCCACCCTATCGTCATGAATCATTTTCCGCAAACAATCCGCCCCCGTAACATTCTGCCCATTTAAGCGAATAATCACATCATGCGGCTGCAACCCCGCTTTCCCCGCAGGCCCGTCATGATCCACCATGACGACTTCCACCCCAGTGCCGCTCCTGACATGCATCGACGTAACTTGTTCATCTGTAAGATTTTGGAAGAGAATTCCCAAGTAGCCGGGAGCATGCGACGGAGTTCCCTTAGAAGCTCCACCCCGAGCGCCCGATCCCGACACGCTCCCGCTCTGCCTCGTCGGATAAGCTTTAAATTCTTCAGAATGAGTAACCTGGCACGTTACCGCCAGCAGAACCACAACGCTAGGGCCGTATAACCGCCACAACCCCTTGCCCTGACGCCGCTCAAACCCACCGGATTCAATACTTTGCCTCATGGCCACTCGCAGGTTCCGCATCTACTGGATATCAGCCGATCCCTGCAATACCTGGAAAGACGCATTGCGGATTGCCGGGTTAACATCCTGAGAAGAAACGGTCCGCAGCACCTGCCGCACACTCGAGTCCGCCTGCACCGGCGTCAGCATCGAGATCGCCTGCGTCCGCACCTCCGCACTCCGGTCATACAACAATGCGTCGAGCACGGCATCACGAACACGTTCATCCTGAGCAACATACGGCTCGAGTCCATTCAGCGCCTTCAACCGCACGGATGCATTCTTGTCGGTCCGCAGTGAAGACACCAGGGTTGAGCGAATCTGATTTGTGCCATCGTCACCAACATCGCAGCTGTGGCCCGCGCGGCACTCGCTTGCCAGCAGCGCCACCGAATCAGCATGGACGTCATTATTTGTCGCAAGCTTGGTCCCTAACATCAACAATTGACGGATCTGCGGGTCATCGAGCGACCCCTGCACCGTCTCCGGCACAAGACGGTTGTACTTCACCTGCACCAGCTCAGAGTTCGGCGTCTGCACGATCCCTGAAACGCTCGCAATGGTCCCATTCGCTGTATTCGATAAAATCACCGGCCGCGGTAATTGCGGAGCGCGGGCTGCTTGATATCTAGCAATGAAATTCCCGCCCAGAAACCCTACTCCCAGAAGCAATGTTGCCAATGCAGGTGCCCCCTGTAGAAATCCCAACCAGCGAAAGGCATTCCCGAAAAAACGTTGCGAGACAGAGCGAGGGGGCAGACCATCCAGTGCTTCATCCAACCGCATGCGTGACGCAGCCAGCAAATTCGGCGACGGTTCCATCATTGGCGTCAAAGCAAGCTCTTCATTCAGCGCCAGGAACGCATTCCACTCGCGGCGGCAATCTTCGCAGATTCCCAGATGCTGCTCCAACGGAAACTGGAGCTCGTCGGGCAGTTCGCCGTACTGTGCCAGGATGATGTTCTGTTGTGCGTTTTCACACTTCATATTGCGTACCTCTACGGCCTCGAAGTCCTGCGATTATCTATGCCTGTGCGGGTCTATAGCTTTGCTTGCCCACTAATGGCCCAAAAAAACTTCTATCTTTATCGTGCGTCTGCGAGTCTTGCTCGCAACTTTCTCGTCGCGCGAAACAGTGTGTTTTTGGCTGTCTCTTCGGTTGTCGAAAGCATCTCGCCAATCGTCCTCAACTTCAAACCCTGATAATGCTTGAGCTCGAAGACCGTTCGCTCCCGCGGCGTCAGCTCCTCTAAAGCCCCCTGGATCGCGCTGTTCATTGTCTTGCGCTCCAGCTCGCGGGCAGGGTTCGCGCTGGCGCGCCCATCTGTCAAGTTTGCCAGCAGATCAATCTCATCTCCGGTCCCATCCAGTGCTGTTGACGGATCCTCTCGTCTGCTCTTTCGCCTGCGCAGCTGATCCAGGCAAAGGTTCGTTACGATCCGATAGAGCCAGGTGTAAAACGAGCATTCGAACCGAAAGTTTGCCAGGTGGCGATAAGCCTTCAGAAACGCCTCCTGATGCACATCCTGCGCGTCCTGCTCGTTGCTCAGCATGTGCAGAGCCAGCCGAAGAACACTGCGGTCATAGCGTCGAACCAGGGCGTCGAAGGCTTGCCGATCACCCTTTTGCGCTGCGCGAATCAGCTCGTCATCTTCAGCGCGTTGTTGCTGCCGTGCATCCATCTGCTCGGCAGTGAGCTTTGTGCGTGTTCCGGGTTGGGCGGCGACATTCGGTATCATCACGGTCGATTTTACCGCGCCGATAGCCGCTGTCTCCGTCAAGCCGAGACTAAATGGGCTGGGTCGCCGACGGCTTTCGCCGGCGAGAACAATCGCGTCGCTGCTGCTCATGTTGTTTCTGACTCCGGAGTCAGGGTAACTACACCTCGATAGACGAAGCGCCTGCTGCAAACGTAAGCACCCCCGCCGGAAAGTTTCTCCGCTGGCAGTAAACTTGTCTCGATGGTCCGTTCCCCCGCAAGCCTCTTTCCCGACGAAACAACTCCTGGCAGCCAGACTGGTTGGGTCATCGCCCACTGTGATGGCGGAGCCCGTGGCAACCCCGGCCCAGCCGGCTATGGCGCTCTGCTGCAGGATGAGGCAGGGGTCATACTGGCGGAGCTATCCGAGTTTCTCGGCAATCGCACCAACAACTACGCCGAATACTCCGGACTGCTCGGCTGCCTGCAATGGGTTCTCGATCACGGCCACCGCCGCCTGCGCGTGATCTCCGACTCCGAACTCATGGTGAAGCAGATTCAAGGCAAATATAAGGTGAATTCGCCCGATTTGCGTCCTCTGTGGGAAGAGGCGAGGCGCCGCATCGCACAACTCGATCGCTTCGAAATCAGTCATGCCCTGCGACACAAAAACAAGGCAGCCGATCAGCTTGCGAACGACGCCATGGACCGCGGTACCAAGCGCCAAAAAACGACGGAAGAGAGTGTTCAAACGCCGCCTTCCAGGATCAGTGCACGGGCCGCAATCCCATCCAGCAGCAGCCGAAGCGAATCCCCTCAACGCGCAGTACCACCTGTTCCCAGCCAATCCATGCTGCGCGGCTTTACCCGGGACGGAAGCATTCACCTACTCGGTGGCGCTGTGCTCCCTGACGGCGTTTTCGTCAAAATCATTCCCGAATAACTGCCAGTGCACCTTGCGGTACTAACCCAGGAAAACAAATACACTGGTCGAACACCGGTGGGACCCGACAACAAATTGAACGCAAACCTGCTCCACTCCAGTGCATCCAAAGCCCTTATGCGTAACGCATCACGATATTCCGTAATTCTTCTCCCTGTTCTGCTTCTCAGCATTCATCCTCCTCGCGTTCGTGCACAAGGTTCTCAACCTGAGGCCCTTCAGGCGTTGCGCGCCGCCGTACGTGCGGAGATGGAGGCAAATCAGACAGACAAAACCATTTGGACCTATCACGACCACGACAAGACACCGGATGAGGACGGGACCTATCTCACCATCGAGACGCGTCAGGGCACACTGCGCCGGTTAATCGCGCTCAACGGTCAACCGCTCTCTCCCGCCGCAGCCGCTGCCGAAACGCAGCGAATCGAAGACTATGTTCATGATCCTTCCGCACAAGCGAAAGCGCGCAAGAACAGCGCGCACGACGGCGCCCAGGCTACTGAGCTGTTGAATATGCTTCCCGACGCGTTCCTCTGGTCGACCGTAAGCGAAACTCCCGAATTCATTACACTCAGCTTCAAGCCAAATCCTTCTTTTTCTCCACCGGACATGCAGTCTCGCGTCATGGGGGCCATGGCGGGAGAGATGGTCATCGCTCGCAACGGAAACCGAATTCGCACCCTGCGCGGTCAACTCAGCTACAACGTATTGATTGGGTTTGGACTGCTCGCCAAAATGTTCAAGGGAGGGACCTTCGACGTCGAACGCCGGTTGGTCGGAGAGGACCACTGGCAGATCACCGAGACTCATGTACACATTGGAGGCCACGCCCTCTTGTTCCATAGCATTGGCCAGCAAGAGGATGAGGTGAAAACCGATTGGAAACCGTCGCAAGACGATACGCTCGACCAGGCGGCACGCACGCTAAACGCCCAGCACTAAATTCGGCGGCAAGGATTTCGCATCTACACCCGGTACATGGCAATCTAAGACTGCAGTGACAACCATCTTTTTCAATCTAAAATCTCTCGACCGCGCAGCACGCCTCGTGCTTGCCGCGGCTGGCGCGCTGGCCCCGTTCTCTGCCTGCATACAGGCGCAGGAAGCCCTCCCCACCGATCCTGGCGCGATAGTTGCCGCTCAAAACGAAGCACTTAGCAGGCCAACCGGATCTGGATTTGTCTTCAAGGCACAGACCAGTTTTACAGGGCCCGGGGGTCTGGCGGTCGATCGCGCCAGCGACGCTGCCCTACCCCTCTCGCTCGACGACGCCATGTCCATTGGCCTGGCGCGCAATGTGCGGCTCAAATACGATCGCGCCAATATGCGGGCCGTCAAAGGAGACACTCTCGGGGTGTTAAATGCGCTCATTCCGAACCTAAGCGTCAATGCCCAAAGCAGTGCTCAGGAGATCAATCTCGCTGCGTTGGGCTTTAAGCCTTCACTGATCGCAGGCTTTGCAGATTCCGGGCTGCTGCCACCGGGCTATGTCTTCAATGAGATCGTGAAAGTTCAGACGACCCAAGCTTCCGTTAACGCCAGCCAGGTGCTCTTCAACCTTCCCGATTACGAGTTATATCGCGGAACGACAAATGAGACGCGTGTTGTTGATTTGCAGAGGCTTACCGATGACGGTGACCTCGTTCTAACCATTGGAACGAGCTATCTACAGGTCCTCGCGGATCAGGCCAATGTAACGAATACTGAGGCTCAGCAACGTTCTGCCAACACGCTGTTTGATCAGGCGACACAGAAGCACCAGGCGGGCGTGGGCACAAACCTGGACGCGCTGCGTGGACAAGTGGAGTATCAGCAGCGTGAGCAGGATGTGGTGGCAGCGGAGTCACAGCTTGATAAAGACATGATTCAATTGACGCGGATTCTTGGATTGCCGGCGGGGCAAAAGTTGGAACTCACCGACGCTGCCCCGTTTGCAGAACTCGCCGCAATGGATCTGGATGCGGCAAAGATTACAGCCTATAAACACCGCAAGGATTACCTTAGCGTGCTGGAGCAAATCGCTCTCACGCAACGCGAGTTGAAGGCGGTTAAGTACCAGCGTTTGCCTACACTTGCATTCAACGGATTCTATGGAGTCATTGGTCTGACAACGTCTTCTTCGTATCACGGAATTTTCACGGCAGAGGGGTCTTTGAGCGTGCCGATCTTCCGTGAGGCGGCGCAGCGGGGGGAGCAGGATGTGGTGGATGCGCAGCTTACTGCTTTGCGGCAGCGGGAGGCGGATTTGCGCGTGACGATCGACGCACAGATCCGAACGTCGATGCTGGATGTGAACGCAGCAAAGGAGTTAGTGGCGGTTGCGCAGAGCAATGTGGAGCTGGCGCAGCAGGAATTGTCGGATGAGAGGGAAAGATTTTCGGCGGGGGTGGATGACAACCTGCCTCTGGTGGATGCGCAGGGATCGGTGGCTAGCGCGCAGGCGCAGCTGGTTAACTCCTTATATCAGTACAACGTAGCGAAACTGCAGCTGGCTCGGAATACGGGTGTGGTGGAGACCCGGTACCGCTCGTATTTGGGCAAGCCGTGAATTTCGTGTATGACTTAGCCCGGTTTCGGGTTACTCAGCGACATGTTTAGCCTAGTTTCGGGTAGCGCAGGTGCGGCTAGGATGGGGTGTGGAGAAAAAGCGCATTTTGCTGAGCTGGTCGGGAGGCAAGGACAGTGCGTGGGCGCTGCACCTGCTGCAGGACTCTCCGGACTATGAAGTCGTAGGCTTGCTGACGACCGTGAACCAGCATTTTGGTCGAGTGGCCATGCATGGGTTCCGGGAAGAGTTGCTGGACCTGCAGCGTAAGGCCGCAGGGCTTCCGCTGTGGAAGGTGCCGCTGCCCTGGCCGTGCTCGAACGAGATCTACGAAGGCCTGATGGCCGAGGTGTGTCAGCGGGCGGTGGGTGAGGGGCTGCATGGGATTGCGTTTGGCGATCTGTTTCTCGAGGACATACGAGCGTACCGGGTGGAGAAGATGGCGGCGACGGGGTTGGAGCCAATCTTTCCCTGCTGGTTGATTCCGACCGACGAACTGGCGCGCTCGATGATTGCTGCAGGGATACGCGCGCACCTGGTTTGTGTTGATCCGCGCAAGATGGACAGGAAGTTTGCGGGTCGAGAGTTCGATGCCGAACTCCTGGATGAATTGCCGGAGACGGTGGATCCCTGTGGCGAGCGTGGTGAGTTTCATACGTTCGTGAGCGCCGGGCCGATGTTCTCCGGTAGCATTGACGTGTCGCCCGGCGAGGTGGTCGAGCGCGACAGTTTTATCTATGCGGATCTCCTACCAGTCACCAGCGCGACACATTCTTAGGGTTGCTTTGTTCTGCCTCGGCGCGGGTGTTGCCTGCCTGCCGGGGATGCGGTGCGCCCGGGCACAGGTGCTGGCGCAGAAGAACTGGGCGGGGTCGGGTGTGTCGGTTGAGCTGTGGTGGAAGCGGGCAGTTTTCTATCGGATCGACCCAACGAAATTTCAGGACTCGACGGGGAGTGGCAAGGGCGACCTGGCGGGGATTGCCCAGCGGCTGGATTATCTGCAGGCGCTGGGCGTGGATGCGGTGATCGTCGAGACAGCGCCGGCAGGCGGGAAGGCGACGCTGCTACCTACGGCTGAGGTGAGCATGGCGTTCGATGCACTGGTGCGTGAAGCCGTGGGGCGGCATGTGCGGGTGCTGGTGGACCTGGGAGCACCGGCGTCGCAGCAGGCGGATGCGCAGTATGTGCAGATGGCGCGGGCGTGGTTGAACCAGGGAGCGGCGGGAATTTTTGTTCCAACGCCGGCGCTGGAGAAAGTCGATGGAGGGACGCACATTGCGCTGCTGCTGCAACAGCTGCGTGCTCTGACCAACAGCTTTCCGGGAGAGCGGGTGTTGCTGGCCGATGCCGCAGCGCAACAGCAGGACGCGATGCTGGAGAATGGGCTGGCGAAGTATGCGCAGCTAACGGCGAGTGCGCCGCTGGGGGCTGCAGCGGGCGCGGGCGGCGCGGCGCCGACGGTAGCGGTACTGCGTCAAGAATGGATGACCAGCCTTGGCGATACGAGAGGCGGAGATACGTTGGCTGGCGGTGAGCCGGCCGTTGCCGTGAACCCTGCGCGAGGACGGAAGGAGCGCCGGCAGGAAGGAACTTCGCGGGCGCAGATGGCGAACAATCCGATGTTAATGGCGGTGCGGGCGCCTGCGATTGCGAACCCTGCGCAACGGTCGGCGATGGAGCGTGCGCTCGCGGTGATGCTGCTGGCGTCGCGCTCGGCAGTGCTGTTGGAGTATGGGCAGGAGCTGGGGTTGGAGATGGCGGGCACGAACCGGCCGCTGATGCAGTGGACGCCAACGAATGTGACGCGAAAGCCTGCGCCGCCCACGGACGCGCAAGCTGCGGCGGCGGGTGCCGGATATCAGAAGTTTCAGCCGTATATACGGCCACTGCCAAAGAACCTTTTTTCGGCACCCGCGATGCCGGTCGTCGAGGAGGCGGACCTGCCGACCCCGGAGAAGATCGCAGTCATGCCGGGATTTACGGCGGGGAATCTTGATGCGGCGATGGTGGCTCCGAACGGGGCGACGGTGAGTGTGGTGACGGAGACGTATGAACCCAGGTCGCTGCTGAACCTGTACAAGCAACTGATCCGCCTGCACCACGAGAATGCGACGGTGCGGAGCGGAGCGCAGACCGTGCTGAATCGCGATGATGTGGGTGCGCTGGTGTGGGTGCGGTACGCGCCGGCTAGCTCGCGCACCTCATCGACGGTGGTGGTGGCTTGCAATTTATCGGAAAGGCCGGTGGTGTTGACGGATCTTGGCGGGGTGCGGTTGGGCTCGATGCGGTCGTTGCTGCAGCCGGCACCGGGGGATTTGATGAAGGTAGCGCCGGGGGCGGTGGTGGTGGGGGAGACGCGATAAGTTCTTCGTCTCCGTTCTAGCTTCTGGCTGTTGGAGATTTGGAATCACAGATCAGGAGTCGCTCGAAAACCTGCCTTGGAATTCATAATGTACACGGGACGGGGGCTACGCTGGAGGTCCTTCTGCTGCTACCCTGAAGTTGTTGCACAACCCGGCGTGGAGGGATGTGTGAGTGGTTGAAACAGGCGGTCTTGAAAACCGCTTAGCCCTAACGGGCTACGGGGGTTCGAATCCCTCTCCCTCCGCCATTAGGTTACTAGAGGCTGATCCGGGTTCGGTAAGGATGGGATAAAGTGCAAAATCTGAAGCATAAACGCGAAGTCTAGGGAAAGACTGTGCAGCAGAGAGAACACAGTAGAGTCATCTTCTGCTCGGCTTGTGGGCGGATTCTCCGATAGAAAAAGCTGGAGAATTCTGGCTCTTCAGCGATTCCGCGGAGAAACCGGTTCCTCCAGCCTTCGATCCACACAAATCAGTGCTTTTTAGATGTCGGCACCGCTAACTCGGTCTACCTCAACATCTGAGGGTCTGCAAATCAATCGCTATGAAGAGAAGGGGATTCGATCCACTGCGCGCAGATAGAATTGGCGCACTGAATCGACGGTTCGAATCCAGCACTGGCCACCACCGCCATTACACACTTCTATGCATCCCAATTGCGGGGCTTGGGCTTCGCCCCGCAGCATAGCTGTGGTTCACGATCCAGCTGCGATCATGCAAGACGCCGGCCTTTTCAAGCGCTTGTGAGGTCGAGTCCACTTGATCGGCATGCTTCGCGCCCGGGAAGCCAGTGATCTCTCGGACGTAGTCGTCGAGCCATGATGCTCAGGTCGACAGATAGATGTTGCCCGACTCAAATTTGGGTGACTGCGCCACGAAGCGTGTATTTTTGTCGCTTCCCGGCCCTGGCCTGCACTCTTCTATACACGCAATGTACTCGTTCTTGAGCTCTTGGATCAGGGAAGTTCCTGAGCCGTGGTCTTTGATCAAGATCGTCATCGGCTTGTACTTGTTATAGAGATCGATGGCAGCCCGCTTTAGGTCTGGGTATGAAAGCCGCTAGCGGAATACGTCGAAAATGCCATTTCAGGGAATGAAGGAATCACTACCGGGAAGCCGACTTCTCAGGACCGATATCTCAACTAGCTTTTGCGACCGTCATGCAGCCCCAGTGCTTCGTCCAACCAGTCGAAAACAACCTGATCTTTGTAAGAGAGCTCGCCGGATTGACAATGATTTTCAGCCCCATCTTCGATTCCGAATCGGACAATCTTCTTCGGAACCTGCAACGCATCGTAGATTTGCTGCGGCTGGCCGAGGAAAAACATGTCCGCATCGCCTTGCAGAACGAGGCAGGGACACTGAATCTGTCCGGCGATACCCTCCATCGTGTATTGCTTTATTTTCGTCACGAAATCGACAAAACTCGAAACCCCGAAAGTCCAGACACCATTTGTCACAAGCCAGCGCAGTGCCGTGTTGTTCTGCATGAACTTGTAAACGATCTCCTCGAAGGTTACTGAATCGCCTGCGTCCAGAGCGGCAATGGCTTCCTTCGGTACAAGGCCCCGGATGGCCTGATGGAAATCATACACACCGTCGTAGAAGACAGCTGCGCGAAATCTATGCTCGAACGCTACAGCGCGAGCGCACCAATAACCGCCAAGGCTCATACCCTGCAGTGCGAGATTTTTGCCGTCCACATCCGGCCGAGTCAGTACGTAGTCGACGGCGGGTGTGACTACCTTTTCCCAGTCGTACCGGAACGGAAGCTTCTGTTCGCGTAGAGGAGCTCCCTGCCCGGGGCCGTCGAAGGTGAGACAGTTATAGCCGCGCCGGACGGCCCCGGCGGCACCACTGTAGAAAAGCTCCTCGACACTGGAGTCATATCCCCCAAAGAAAATGAGTGTGGGACGCGGCTTGCCAGAATTGTCGACCTTATAGAAATATCCGGGTAACGTTGTCCCTTCATAGGGAATTTGCACAGGTTCCCAAGTTGGCCCCGTCAGTCTCGCCGCCTCTGCATACGCCTTCTGCGATGCCCGGGACGTTGAGAGGATGCGTGGGTCCCCAGGATTGCCATGGAGAAAGAACTCGGCTGTCCGAAAGTAGGTGGAGGCACGCAGGTAGGCTTCGCGAGCGCTTACCGTGTGGCCCGCGGCCAAACTGGCATCGGCCCGTGACAGAATTCGACGCCCCAACTTGTCCCATTCTGTGAACCAGCTCTCCTCGTCACCTTCCTTGATCAGTCCTGCGGTAGCAATCATTTCTCCTAGATCCGAGCCGCCGTAATACATGAAGCCGAGATTGCGAACGAACTCAAATGCAAACGATCCATCGTTTGGAAATGCAACCTTCATCGTTTCCTCCGGTTTGTATTCGGACGGCCAAGATGGTCATACGCCAAAAATCAGCCCCCTCTCGGGGGCTAAGCATATTCACTTTCAGTCAAATTACGCTATTCCAAGCGATAGAGAGTGTCTGAGCAAGATTGATCGGTCATGCCCATGGGCCAACATGTTTTCGGTAACTTCGGACTAGTTGTTTCCCAAAACGCCGTTTTTCGTTACTTGTCTGGCGGGGCGATAACGATTCAGATCCAATGGGTTTGATTTGGGAACCAGTTTTTATCGCGTTGCGTATCCCATGTATGCCCAGACACCTAGCCTTTGTGTGCCCGGTTGTGCTCGCTCTTTTGTCCGTTATTGCCTCATCTTCCAAAGCACAGGTCTCAGCGCAGGGAGATGCGCACCCCAAAGGCATCCTCTGGAATCAATCGCCGCCCGAATACTCCCAGGTTGATCCCGCGGCGCTCGACACCCTGTATGGCGATATGGAGAAGGAGCAACATCACGACTTGAAGGGCATCGTCATCGTGCGCAACGGCGCGCTGGTTAGCGAGCATTACTTTAACGGCGACTCACCCACGACGCTCCACGACATTCGTTCAGCGACCAAGAGTCTCACGTCACTCTTGATGGGCATCGCCATCGATCAGAAGATCATTCACAGCGTCAATGACCCGATTGCCTTGTACCTTCCTGGACTCCCCAAAGACGGCAAGGAAAAGATCGAGATTAAAGACCTTTTGAATATGCGTTCTGGCCTCGACGCCGATGATGAAGATCCCTCCACTCCAGGCAACGAGGACAGACTCGATGATTCCTCGGACTGGATACGAACTGCCTATGCCGTTCCAATGAAGCGTGTTCCGGGCGAAAAGTACGTGTACTGCTCGGTGAATGCCTTCCTCGCCGGAGCGATCATTGAAAATGCCACTAAGACACCCCTGGACGACTTCGCGCGGACCAACCTCTTCGGGCCATTGAATATCCAGAGCTTTCGCTGGAGGCATGTACCGGTGAAGCGAACCACGGGACAGGGCAATCTTGAAATCACCGCTCGTGATGCCGCTGCTCTTGGGCAACTGATGCTGAGTGATGGCCTCGTGGATGGGCGGCGAATTGTCAGTCACGATTGGGTTGCCAATAGCCTGGCAAGTCAAGTTCCGATTAGTGACAGCGACCCCTACTCAGATTTCTACGGCTACATGTGGTACACCAAAGCCGAGCCGGTTGCCGACCACAAAGTCACGGTTCACTTCGCATCAGGCAACGGCGGCAACAAAATCTACATTGTTCCTTCGCTTCATATGGTGGTCGCCATCACCTCCAGCGCATACGGCACCAGGTGGGGTCAACGGCGATCTCAGGATATTCTGCTCAAAATACTGACAGCCACGAAGCCTGAATAGCTGCTGGCTCGAATTGAGGGCTGTGCTGAGATCGCTGGATTGGGAACGTGAAGTCGGGTTTCGGCAACTTCGAGCTGTAATTTCCGAAAACACCGTTTCCAGGGAACTTCGATCCTCTAGTCGATTCAAGAGCCCTCAATGGGTGACTCGGCCTGTTATCAAAAACAGAGACGCCTCTGCTGACCCTGCACCCGAGGTGATGGACAAAATAACGAGACAGGACCCGGAGTATAGGGTGGTGGCGGCACTGCTTGTGATTAGCACGACGCTCTAACGATTTGGTGCCCGGCCATAAATTGTGGAGAATCAGGGATTTCTGCGCATCATCGTTTCATCGGAATTTCATCGGGGGGCGCCCGGGACGTTTTCGATTGTTCGGGCCTATGTTTTTCTTGCTTCGCGGATCTTCATTTGAAAGCGGGAGACAACGATGAACAGAAAATTTCGGCTCGGATTACTTTTGGCGTACGTCGCGTCAGCTTTTATGGCGGCCGGGTCAGCGAACGGTCAGACGGTCACGGTGTATCAGACGAACGCGGACCAGTCGCTACTGTTGGCGCAGCAGCCATCGGTATCGTTTGGATCAACGACGAACGGGACGTCGACCGTGACAATCACGCCATCGGTGACATATCAGCAGATGGATGGGTTCGGGGCGTCGATGACGGACTCGTCGGCTTACTTGATTTACAACAAGCTGACATCGGCTCAGCAGTCGACCTTGATGCAGTGGTTCTTCAACGGAAGCTCGGGGATTGGATTGAATTTTTTGCGGCAGCCGATGGGAGCCAGCGATTTCTCGGCACAGGGAAATTTCAGCTATGACGATGTCCCGAGTGGGCAGACGGATGTGAACCTGGCAAACTTTTCGATTGCGAAGGATTTAACCTACACGATTCCGGTGCTGAAACTGGCGATCGCGGTGAATCCGAATATCAAGGTGGAGATGCTGCCATGGAGTCCGCCGGCGTGGATGAAGACATCGCAAACAATGAATGGAGGGAATTTTAACGACAGCTACTACTCGTCGCTGGCGCCGTATTTTGTCAAAGCGATCCAAGCGTACCAGGCACAGGGAATCCCGATCTATTCGATTGCAGCTCAGAATGAGCCGGAGAATTCGAATGGGAGTTATCCGACGGAGACGTTTTCGGCTAGTGAGGAAGGGACATTTATCGCTAGTTACCTGGGGCCCGCGCTATCGAGTGCAGGGTTGAGCACGAAAATCTTCGGGTACGAACATAACTGGGGCGACACTACGTATCCGGAGGCGATTCTTGGGAACAGCGGTGCGTATCCGTATGTTGCGGGGACGTCGTGGCATTGCTATTCCGGAACACCGTCGGCGCAGTCAACGGTGGAGGCGCTCTATCCGAGTAAGGGGACGTGGTTCACGGAGTGCTCGGGTGAGACGACGGGAAGCTTCGGCGGCGACCTTGGGTGGGGTATGGAGAATTTGATTATCGGGGCGACGCGCAATTGGGCGAAGGGCGTAACGGAATGGAACCTTGCGCTCGATCAGAACTCCGGACCGACCAATGGCGGCTGCACAAATTGCCGTGGGTTCGTGACGATCAACGATAGCGTGACGCCGGCGACGATTACCTACAACGTGGAGAATTATCTCTATGGGCATGCGGCGAAGTTCGTAACACCGGGAGCCTATAGGGTGGAATCGAATTCCGCCGCGGCCGGTGCGGGCGGGATCGAAGATGTTGCGTTTCAAAATCCGGATGGATCGATGGTACTGATCGCGTTCAATGACGGAACCTCAGCAGCAACGTTCGATGTGAACTGGTATCCAAACAATACGAACTTCAGCTATACATTGCCGGCTGGTGCTGTGGCGACGTTCACGTGGACGCCATCCTCTGGTACGGGGCCAGCTGCTCCAACAAACCTGGCAGCTACGGCGACGTCCAGTAGTCAAATTAACCTAACGTGGACGGCAAGCGGAACCTCGGGCGTGACGTACAGTGTGTTCCGCAGCACGACGAGTGGATTTACACCCGGGTCCGGAAACTCGATCGTGACTGGGGTATCGGGCACCAGCTATTCGAGTACTGGGCTGACTTCGGGAACAACGTATTACTACGTTGTCGAGGCGGTGGGGTCGACAGGGACAAGTGTTCCATCGAACCAGGCAAGTGCGACGACCACGGCTGTGATCCCGAGCGCGCCGACTGGACTGGCGGCGACGGCGGCGTCCAGTGCGCAGATCAATCTAAGCTGGACCGCCAGTACTACATCGGGTGTGACGTATAGCCTTTACCAAAGTACGACCAGCGGATTCACTCCGGGGTCGGGCAACCTCGTTACGAGCGGATTGAGTGGTACTACATACTCAAATACGGGACTAACGGCGTCGACGACGTACTACTACAAGGTAGAGGCCGTGAATTCGGCGGGGCCGTCACCTGCGTCGAACCAGGCAAGTGCAACGACTTCTGCGGTGGGCAGTGGGATCTCGACTACGTCGTATTACACGATCACCAACGAAGCAAGTGGAAGCTGCCTGGATGATACCGGGGGTGGGACCTCGAATGGCACGGTGCTGCAGCAGTACACCTGCTATGCGAACAATCTGAACCAGCAGTGGAAGTTCACGGCGACGAGCGGTGGATACTACGAGGTGGCCACGTACAACACCAGCACGCTGGCTTGGAATGTAGTGAATTCGGGAACGAGCTCCGGTACGGATATGCAGCTATGGACGTATGGCGGCGGACTGAATGAGCAGTTCGAGCCAGCACTACTGGCCTCAGGGTATTACGAGTTCATCGATCGGAACAGCGGGCTGTGCCTGAATGTTCCGGGCGGCGCGAACACGAATGGACTGCAACTGCAGATCAATACGTGCAATGGAGCTACAAGCGAGTCGTTCACATTGACTGCAATTGCTGCAACGGCACCGGCGGCTCCTACAGCGTTGACGGCCACGGCGGCGTCGAGCAGCCAGATTAATCTGAGCTGGACGGCGAGTACCACATCGGGAGTGACATACAGCGTATACGGCAGCACAACGAGCGGGTTCACGCCGGCATCGGGGAACCTGATTACGAGCGGAATCAGTACGACGACGTATTCGAATACGGGGCTTGCGGCGTCTACGACGTACTACTACGTGGTCGAAGCGGTGAACTCTGTTGGGCCGTCTGCGGCTTCGAACCAAGCGAGTGCGACAACGTCGGCGAGTGGTGGAGGTGGTGGGATTTCGACAACCGCTTACTACAACATCATTAACCAGGCGAGCGGAAGCTGCGTAGATGACACCGGCGGCGGCACGTCGAATGGGACGGTGCTGCAGCAATGGACCTGTTCCAACAACACGAACCAGGAGTGGCTATTCACGGCGACCGGCGGCGGCTACTACGAAATCACTACGTATAACGCGAGCACGTTGGCGTGGAATGTGGTGAACGTCGGCACGGCGCCGGGGACGAACATGCAATTGTGGACATACGGCGGCGGGTTGAACGAACAGTTTGAGCCGGTGCTTTTGTCGTCTGGATATTACGAGTTCATTGACCTCAATAGTGGTCTCTGCCTCAATGTTCCGAATGGAACGACGACGAATGGACAGCAGTTGCAAATCAATACGTGCAATGGCTCAACCAGCGAAGCCTTCAAACTGAATGAGCTATAGTGTCGCTGAAGAAAGCCCGGGTATCGTGCCCGGGCCTTCTCTGTGCTGATAATTAGAAGACCCCTTGGGCAATCGATATATGGCTGCCGGCGTCATGCTTATCGCTGATGAGGAGGGTATGGCTGCTGCCGAGAAGCGTGATGCCGGAGTTGAGGGGCGGAACACGATTGAGCTTTGCGAAGGTGGATGTCTTCTGCGTGGATGGGTCGTAGATTGAGATGGCTGGCGTCGCTTGTTTTTGATCGAGAAAGTAGATGCCGGAGCGGCCGACCGCCCAATAGGCCCAGTAGCCCGCGAGGGGTTGATCGAGGATGCGGGTTTCTTCGCCGCCGGATGTGGGCATGCGCCAGATTCCATTTTCCCCGCCGCGCGCGAAGTAGAGCCACTTGCCGTCAGGCGACTCTTGGCCCACTATTCCATCTTCCTTGGAAACGGGTTCAGGCACGCCGCCAGAGGCTGGCAGCCTCCAAAGTTGCCACCGGCCGCCGCGGTTGGAGCGGAAATAGATGATGAGGCCGTCGACTGACCAGCGAGGGACGATGTCGTTGGCGTCGGCGAAGGTGATTTGGGTGGGCGTGCCGCCGATGGCGGGGATGATGAAGATGTGGGAGTGGCCATGAATGCGGGAGTCGAAGAGGATGTCTCTTCCCGACGGCGACCAGGACGGGCTGCCGGAGCCTGAGAGATCGCCGCCGGCGGGAGTGAGTTGGCGGAGAGATTGGCCATTGATGGAGGAAAGCCAGATTTGCTGGCTGCCGGAGCGCCAGGATTGGAACGCAAGTTGCGAGCCGTCGGGGGAGATGCTGGGTGCCGAATCCTGTGCGGTCGAAGAGACGACAGTGGCGTCTTTGATGGCGGTTTCGTTACGCGCGGCAGAGACCTGGAGGATGCCGAAGATAGCAGAGCTCTGGACGAAGGCTAGATTTTTCCCGTTGCGGGGAATAGCGGGCTGCGTTGCGCCCTCCGTGCCAACTGGCAGGCGCTGGGGCGAGCCGTCGATGAGAGAGATCTTGTAGAGTCCGTATTCTCCGGCGCGGTTGGAGGAGAAGATGATAGAGCCGTTATCCGAGGACCAGGCGATGCCGTCGATCATTTTTCCATCGTGCGTGACCTGTCGGGGTTGCCCGCCAGAGGCAGGAATCCAATAGACGTCGACTACGGAATTTTCGCTGGCGCGGAGGAAAGCGATTTTCTGTCCGTCGGGAGAAAAGACGGGACTCAGATCGCCTTCCCAACCGGAGGGCGGAGAAGTAAGTGGGCGGGCGCGACGCGTGTCAACGTCGATTCGATAGATGGAGGAACTGGGCTGGGCCCCCAGGTGGTCAGCAAGCACCAAACTCTTGCCGTCGGGTGACCAGGCGAGGGCGCCCTGCTCCCAACGTGTGGTCTCGCCGGGAATATAAAGCTTGTCCGGCGGGTGTGTGGGATCGAATGAGGCGACGTAAAGGGCGAGACCGACCGTCGAGGAAGAAAGGAAGGCGATGCCGCGGCCGTCGGGAGACCAGACCGGACTGTACTCGTCGTCGGGGAGATTGGTGAGACGCAGCAGGGACTCACTGCCGAGCTGCTTGATGTAGATGTGTTGGCGGCTGCCGTCCTCTTGGGCCCAGACGAACGCGAGGCGTTTTCCGTCCGGCGAGAGAGCAGGTCGGCTCTGTTCACCAGCGTCGGTGGTGAGCTGGAACGTAGGAATGACCGCGGGGATGGGGTCGCCATGCCGTTGGCGCGTTACGAATATCGCTGCCGTGATCGCGATGAGGGCGGCAAAGACGATTCCTATGATGACGCCCAGGTTTGAGCGTGCGGACGTGCGGGGTGGATCGGGCGTGATGGGGACAGCTGATGGGAGCTGTTCCGATGATGTGGGTTCGAGCTCGAGAGGACGTGTCGAGACAAGCAGGCAATAGCCTACCTTGGAGACGGTCTTGATGAAGCGAGGATGATGTGGGTCGTCGTTGAGCGCGTGACGGAGGATGGAGATGCAGCGTGTAAGCGCATCCTCGCCAACGAACGTATCCGGCCAAACGGCGCGGAGGAATTCATCCTTTGAGATGACACGTTGAGGATGTGCGGCGAGCTGGAGGAGGACACTCATCACGCGAGGCTCAAGGGTGCAGATGGAGCTGCCGCGAGAAAGTTGATGGAAATCGGGGTCTACGATCCAGTCTTCTATGGCGAAGGGAGGCGTGCGCTCTGCTAGTTTCATGGCCATCCTGCTGAACCCGACATACTTTAAGCGAAGAGTGCAGGCAACCGCACCTGCTCTGCGATTTCCACGCCCATTTTCCGGATCGCGTAGCGAGTTGTCAACGACCATGTGCTCCGTCGGCAAGTCAACATAGTCGGCGGGTCGAATGTGGCGTATTTTCGGTATTGACCAGGTCCTCGGAAGGAGTTTTCGGTTGAGCTAGTGCGCCGCCGGTGGCTCCATGCGATCCAACGCAAACTCCTGACCTCGGTTTCCACGCAACCGCTGCCGGCCGGGCCATCCTCTTCTACACAGACGTAACCGCCGCGTGCCTGCACACGCTCACAACCTTGTCCGACGCGAGCAGAACACCGCGCCTGTCGGCTCAACCCTGTCGCTTTCGCAGGTGCGCCAGATCAAGAATATGATTGCAGGCGCACGCACAAGCCCGGCAAGATCGTCCTCGAGATCGGGCACCCCCAACGTTTTTAGTTCCTAAACCGGTTTTTCGGCAACTCGCTGAGACATGGCAGTTGACGCGGCCTCAGCTGGCGCGAAACCGCCAATGCGCTCATCGAAACCCATACTAGCCCAACAATTTCAGGCCCTCCTGATGGTGGGAAGTTGGGAGCTACTGAACTTCCTGCAAAGTCGGGTTTTCGGAAACTTTGGCCATTGTTGATGCTGGCTCGTACCTAGGAGTCGGTTGGCTGGTGGCGAAGAGTTCGGTGCCGAAGTGGAAGGTGAGCAGCGCCTGGGGTGGGCGCCGCCCGGGGTTGGGTTAGCGGCCGGTCATTGCTTCTAGGACTTCCGGGTAGCGGTTGCCTTCGGGGGTGATGCTGTCGGCCGCGGTTTTGATTTGCTCGAGGTCGGCGGGGGTTAGTTCGATGTCTACGGCGCCGACGTTTTCTTCGAGACGATTGAGTTTAGTGGTGCCGGGGATGGGAACGATCTGCATTTTGCTTCCCGACCTCTGGGCGAGTAGCCAGGCGAGGGCGATCTGCGCGGGGGTTGCGTTCTTCTGCTTGGCGATGCGGGTGAGGAGGTCGACAAAAGCCTGGTTGGCTTGCATGGCTTCGGGGGTGAAGCGGGGGAGCTTGCTGCGAAAGTCGTCGCTCGCGAAGGTGGTGTCGGTGGACATGGCGCCAGTGAGGAAGCCTTTGCCGAGAGGGCTGTAGGGGACGAGGCCAATGCCGAGCTCTTCGAGCGTAGGGATGATCTCGAGCTCGGGCTTGCGCCACCAGAGGGAGTACTCGGATTGGAGGGCGGTGACGGGCTGGACGGCGTGGGCGCGGCGGATGGTTTGGGCGCCGGCTTCGGAGAGGCCGAAGTGCTTGACCTTGCCGGCGGCGATGAGGTCCTTGACGGCTCCGGCGACGTCTTCGATGGGGACGTCGGGGTCGACGCGATGCTGGTAGAAGAGGTCGATGGTGTCGATGTTGAGGCGCTTGAGGGATGCGTCGGCTACCTCGCGGATGTGGTCGGGATGGCTGTTGAGGGTTTGCGAGCCGGGAGCGCCGTTGGGGATGCAGTTGAAGCCGAACTTGGTGGCTATGACGACCTTGTCGCGCATGGGCGAGAGCGCCTTGCCGACGAGAATTTCGTTGGTGAAGGGGCCGTAGACTTCCGCGGTGTCGAAGAAGGTGATGCCGAGGTCTACCGCTTTGTGGAGGAGGTTGACCATTTCTGTTTCGTCTTTGGGAGCGCCGTAGGAGAAGCTCATGCCCATGCAGCCGAGGCCCAGGGCGGAGACTTGTAGATTTTTGCCGAGTGTGCGGGTTTGCATTGAGATCCTCTTGGGGTTGGATGCTGGTGAGATAGCTACTAGCTAGATGCAAGAGCAAGGGCAAATACAGGAGTCTCTCCACTGCGCCTCCGCTTTGCTTCGGCTCCGGTCGAGATGACGGGCATTTGTTCGGGCCTCGTTATCAGCTTAAGAAGCTAGGAGCTGGAATCTAGTGTTGGCTACTCGGATTTGAGCGAGGCTATGTCGATGGAGAAGCGGTACTTTACGTCGGACTTGAGGAGACGCTCGTAGGCTTCGTTGACTTTCTGGATGGGAATGACTTCGACATCGGAGGTGATGTTGTGGTCGCCGCAGAAGTCGAGCATCTCCTGGGTTTCGGCGAGGCCGCCGATGGGGGAGCCGGAGAGGCTGCGGCGGCCCATGATGAGACCGAAGACAGCGATGGGCAGAGGCTTTTCGGGCGCGCCGACCATGGTGAGAGTGCCGTCGCGGCGTAGGAGATTAATGTAGGCGTTGAGGTCGTGGTCGGCGGCTACGGCGTCGAGGATGAAGTCGAAGCTGCCGGCGTGTTTGGCCATCTCGTTGGCGTCGCGGGAGAGGACGACTTCGTCGGCACCGAGGCGGAGAGCGTCATCCTTCTTGCTGGGCGAAGTGGTGAAGACGACGGTGTGGGCTCCAAAGGCGCGCGCGAACTTTACGCCCATGTGGCCGAGTCCCCCGAGACCGACGATGCCGACTTTCTTGCCCTTGGTGACTCCCCAGTGGCGCATGGGCGAGTAGGTGGTGATGCCAGCGCAGAGCAGTGGGGCGGTGGCGGCGAGGTCGAGGTTGGAGGGGACGCGGAGGACGAAGCGCTCGTCGACGACGACCGAGTCGGAGTAGCCGCCGTAGGTGACGCCGCCGGTGTGCTTGTCGGGGAAGTTGTAGGTGAGGGTAAAGTTCTGGCAGAACTGCTCGAGGCCGGCCTGGCACTCTGGGCAGGTGCGGTCGGAGTCGACGAGACAGCCTACAGCGGCGAGGTCACCGGGCTTGAATTTCACGACGGCAGAGCCGACTTTGGTGACGCGGCCGACGATCTCGTGGCCGGGGACGCAGGGGTAGGCGGTGGGCATGACGTCTTTCCACTCGTTGCGGGCCTGGTGGAGGTCGGAGTGGCAGATGCCGCAGAAGAGGATCTCGATTTGTACGTCGGTGTCGGTGGGCTCGCGGCGGGAGATGGTGGTGGGAGCGAAGGTGGAAGTGGCGCTGGAGACGGAGTAGGCTTTGGCCTGATACATGATGTCCTCGATTCGTGGCGAGAGGTTGGTGACTCGCGTGGATTTCAGAGTACGGAGATTAGGGGCGAGAGCGGTATCCCGATCCTGCCGATATGTTGCCTAATCCTGTCGATCGTCGCATTTTTGTGTATGCATTGATGAATTTCGCGTTAACGTGGATTTGAGGGATAGCGATGACGACGGCGGCGAATCAGGGTGTGGAGGCGCGGCGGGCAGATCTGGTGCGGAAGATCGGCCAGCGAACGCCTGGAGAGGGGGATGTGCAGACGGCGATTGCGGGGCTGCGGCTGTATCGGCGGTCAAACTCCACGACGTGCGTTTCGGCGGCCTATGAGCCTAGCCTGGTGGTGAATGTGCAGGGGGAGAAGTACATCAACGTGGGGAAGACGACGCATGTGATCGACGGGTCGAACTTCTTGTTGACGTCGGTGGACTTGCCGGTGATGAGCAAGGTGTTGAAGGCGACGAAAGAGAAGCCGATGCTGGCGCTGATTCTCCGGCTGGAGATGCCGATGGTGCGGGAGATTCTTAGCCAACAGGAGTTTCATGCGCTGGGCGAGGGCAGGGAGACGCGAGGGCTCGCGGTTGGGGTGAGTTCGGCGGAGTTGCTGGATGCTTGCTGCCGGATAGTGGATTTGCTGGATACGCCGGCGGACATTCCGTTCCTTGGAACGCTGGTGCAGCGGGAGGTGATTTACCGGCTGCTGACGAGTCCGCAGGGGCGGCATTTGCGGGCGATTGCGACGCTGGGGGAGCAGAGCCAGCGGCTGTCGAAGACGGTGGAGTGGCTGCGGCAGAATTACGCGAAGCCGCTGCGGGTGGAGGATTTGGCGGAGATGGCGCGGATGGGGGTGTCGACACTGCATCACCAGTTTCGTTCGCTGACGGCGATGAGCCCGCTGCAGTATCAGAAGCAGTTACGGCTGCATGTGGCGAGGGAGCGGATGCTGAACGAGGGGATTGATGCGGCGAGTGCGGCGTTTGAGGTGGGGTATGAGAGCGCGAGCCAGTTCAGCCGGGAGTACCGGCGGTTTTTTGGGATGCCTCCCATGCGGGATGTGAAGGAGCGGCTGCTGGTGGGCGCGGAGATGGTGCGGGAGTAACGGCTGGGGCGAAGGTGAGTACTGGATGTCGAACTTGCAGATTTTAACCTCTAGTGTGCTTGAAATGAAGACATCAGCTCCCGGAAACGCGTCTTTTGGCAACCACGCGTCATTGCCGCAAACGCCGTTTAGCGGGAATAACGGTATCACTACCGGAAAGCCGACACATCGGTTCAGATCCGGTGTCGGTGAGTGCATTGTCGATTTATTACCGATTGAAAGAAGATGAGAAGGGCCACAAGGAATCTTAGTTCTCGGGAACGCCGTTATTTCCAGACAGAGCATTTCCCGAATCGTGGCGCGTCGACACTCCTGCAATGAGACAATAATCCGCGGGTACAATGTCCCAATTCAGAGCAGTGGCCCTTGTTTCACTAATCAAGACGCGCAATCGTCCTAAATAAGTGACGCTAGCGAGTGGAGAAAGAGCTTGCTCGACCAAACCCCATCAGCAGTCGACCGCAGGCAGAACATGCATAACCGCCGCAGGTGGCTCATCAGCCTCACCAGCCTGTTCTTCATCCTTCTCCAGAGTGCCTGCACCGCTTTCATGGCGCTGAGCGGACTGCGCCTGCTTGTTGGTGTCGGCTCTCTCGCCGCAGCCGTAGTTGGCGCCCACTTCCTCGACTCCATTCATGGCGAGGCGGTTCGTATCCCCATGGAATTCCTCGCAGTCGCAGGTTCCGTTATCAATCTCGTCGCCATCTGGCGCGTCCGCTCGCTGCGCGCCCGGCCCTCATCACAATGGCGCGCCACACCTCTCACTCTGAAAAAGAAACGCGCAGAAGCGATCCAGATCCTTCTCGCGATCCTTACCCTACTGCTGGTAGTTGCGGAGTGGGCCTTCCACCTTTATCTCCACCATTCCATCTAATCCCCGGTATCCTCGCGAGCCTTCGCCGCATCGCCTCCCATCTCCCGCGCCAATCGTGCGTGCAGCCGTTCGCTGTATCCAACCGGCAACTCAAAGACGCGATCGTCCGCGGTCAACACCACGATGTTCCGCGTAGAGTCCAGAATCGCCGAACAAATCTCGCAGTGCTCCAGGTGTCGCTGCACCAACTCCTTCGTCTCCGGCGACAACGAATCGTCAAGGTAATCCGAGAGGTAGTTCCAAACGTGCTTGCATTCTATGACCACTGAAACCACCTCCTTCGTGGATTCGCGTTCTTCAGTTTCGGTGCAAGCTCGTTCTGCATCATCATCCGTGCACGGTGCAAGCGTACTTTCACAGTCCCCGGTGTAATCGTCAGCGCTGCGGCGGTCTCATCAATCGAAAATTCCTCCACGTCCCGCATCACAAATACCTCGCGGTAAATCGGGGAAAGATGACTGATCGCTTCTATCAGGATCTCGCGGATCTCTTTTCGCTCCAATGCCTCCGAGGGCACCTCGCGCCAGTCCCGCAGTAGGGCCGGCGAAACATGGCCGCCCTCCTCCGCCGTCTGGTCAATTGACTCCATCGGCACAGCGCTTGCTCGCCGCAATCGCCTGCGAGCCTCATTCAATGTGATGCTGATCAACCACGTGCTGAACTTCGCGTGGCCGCGAAAGTCTGCGAGCTTTCGAAACGCTTTGAGAAACGCCTCCTGGGCGACGTCTTCCGCATCGGCGTCGTTCTTCATGAACGAGAGCGCCATCTTGTACACGCTACGCTCATACGGCCGAATCAAGTCGTGATACTGCTCTTTGTCGCCAGCAAGTATCGACGCGATCATCTGCGCCTCGTCCCGATCCGAGCGGTCGACGTTCATGCCAGGCCGACCTGTCCTTTCAGACGTTTCAGAATCAACGCATCGAGTGAAAGCAATCCTGCACCAAAGACCAGCACCATCAACGACGCGAACAGGAAGGTATAAGGATCCGCAACGTAAAACTTGCCAGGATCAGAAATAATCGAGACCAGCGCTTCGTGATCCGCCGTCCAGTAAGCCACCACCATGTTAGCAGCGAGTAGCAGTCCCACCAGCCGCGTTCCTAGTCCGACGATCAGCAGCAATCCTCCAAAGAATTCCAGCCCCGCAACCAGGTGCGCACTCGCTGCTGGAAACGGAATGTTGAGACTCGCAAAGAAGCCGGTGATCTTCGCGAGGTTGTGCATCTTTCCCCAACCCGTCTGCGCAAATTGGCAGCCCCAGTAAAGGCGAACCACCAACAAGAATGGTGACTGAAACAGGGACAGTCTTCCGGTCACGTCGTAGTACATCCCGATCCATCGCTGCATACATTCCTCGCTTTTCCAGCGTCGCGCCGCGCAATCGAATTGCGGTGTCAACCTTCTCGGACAAAGTCATTCACCGCGTTAGAGACACGACCGAAGGAATAGTTACAGCCCAAATCAAATTCAAAATCCTTGTAACTTTTGCAACCCGCATCGCTCTCACGTGTGGAAGTCGGTTCAACGATCTTCCAAAGCTCGCTCTGTCAGAGGATTCACCGCGACAAGTGAAGTCCTCTGCAACCCTCACGTCCAGCGCGAAGACTCCGCGCGGGCCCAACCCAGAAAGGTGTTCCTCATGAAAAGCAATACCGTACACAACCTGGCCCTCGCCGCTGCATTCGCCGGGCTTCTCGGCGGAACATCCGCCCGCCTCAGCGCTCAACCCACCAGCGGCAACGCCTCACCCTCCGCCCACGCCGGTCTCCTGCTGGTCGGCCAAACCCAGCCCCCCGCGCTCCCCAAGCATTCCTGCAAAGGGAAAAACGACTGTAAAGGCCAGGGCGGCGGAGATGCCAAGCACGCTGGGAAGAACAGCTGCAAGGGCAAGGGCGCCTGTGCAACCGACGGCTCCAAACCACCGAAGGTCTAGTCTCCCCTGTTGGAGGCTTGCAAACAACTCAGGCCTCCAGCATTCTCCTCCCTCACGAAACGGACCTCTTTATGCCAGCAAACAGATTCAATGCGTTCACGGAATACGGTGTCGGCATCGGGCTTCGTGTGCCGCACTACCAGCACATCCTCTCCGAGAAGCCAGTCGTCGACTGGTTTGAGATCATCTCCGAAAACTACATGGTCGACGGCGGCAACGCCCTCAAGGTCCTCGACCAGATCCTCGATCAGTACAAGGTCGTGCAGCACGGCGTCTCGATGTACTTCGGCTCCGCGCAGCCTCTTAATCGCGAGCACCTCAAGCGCCTCAAAGAACTGACCCGCCGCACTAAAACCCCATGGCTCTCCGACCACCTCTGCTGGGGGAGCGTCGATGGCCGTTACACCCACGACCTCCTGCCCCTTCCGTACACCTTCGAAGCCATCCATACCACCGCATCGCGCATCCACGAGGTCCAAGACTATCTTGAGATCCCCGTCGCCGTAGAGAATGTCAGCAGCTACGCCGAGTTCCACGAGTCCGAGATGACCGAGTGGGAGTTCCTCAACGAAGTCGTGCACGCCGCCGACTGTGGCATCCTCCTCGACGTCAACAACGTCTACGTCTCCTCCCAGAATCACGGCTTCAATCCCATGGATTACATCAATGCTGTCGACCCCGAGCGCGTCGCCCAGATCCACATCGCCGGCCACTCCAAGTTCGAAAAGTACACCCTCGACACCCACGATCATCCTGTCCTCGATCCTGTATGGACGATGTACGCACGCGCCATCGAACGCATCGGCCCCACCGCGACCCTGCTCGAATGGGATGACAACATCCCAACCTTCGACGAAGTTCACGCCGAAGCTCTCAAGGCAAATCGCTACCGCCCCGACATCACCCACACCCCTCTCACCGCACCGATCGCAGTGCCCGACGAGGTGCTCGCATGACACTCCTCGACTTCCAGCGCCGCATGGCCGAAGACGTAAGCCGCCCACTCACCCACGACTTCACCATGCAAACCTCCGCACCCGATGGCTCATCCATCAGCGAGATCATCGCCACCTACGTCAAACCCAACGACCAGCTCTCTTCCTTCGAACGCCTCGAAATCTATAACCGCCAATATTGGTTTCGCCTCATCGCCGCCGTCTCAGAAGATTTTCCTGCCCTCAACGCAATCCTCGGCACCAGGCGCTTCGACGAACTCATCCTCGCCTACCTCAAGGACAATCCCTCCACCTCGTTTTCGCTCCGTGATCTCGGCGCAAAGCTTCCATCCTGGCTCGCCCACCACCCGGAGTTCACCGCCGCCCATCACGACCTCGCCGTCGACGTCGCCCACTTGGAGTGGGCATACATCGAAGCATTCGACAGCGCCACCCAGCTTCCCCTCAACGATGCCGACCTTGCCGGACTCACGCCAGAAAGCGTTCTCGCCTTGCAACCGCACGTCCAGCTACTCGCACTTCGCTACGCGACCGACGAGCTCGTCCTCGCCGTGCACAAGACCAAACCCGACACCGGCACCGCCAGCAACGCCATCACGGCAAAGAAAGTCTCCAAACGCGTCCGCCTCCCGCGGCCCAAGCGCTGGCCCATCTACCTCGTCGTCCACCGCTATCAGGATGCCGTTTACTACCGCCGCATCGATCAGGAAGAGTTTCACCTGCTGGCAGCCATCCACAATGGCGACCCCCTTGCCGCGGTCGTCGACAAAGCCTTCTACCAATCCAATCTTCCGCCCGGCGAACAGCCCGCCAAAATCCGCGATTACTTCGCCCACGCTGCTGAATTGGGATGGCTAACAACCGCCCCAGCAGTGGTCAAGGCGAACGACCACGGATACTGAGTTTGAACTGTCGGCTTGGTCCGTAAGCGTGACGCGGTTTTTCGCAATAGGTTCAAACTACCCGGGTACCGAATTTAGCTGCAACTATCCGGGGATCGGACCATAAGAATGTAAGATGCCTCAAAAGTCGCATTATCGGCAACTTCGGGCGGGAGTTTCAAGAACCGGGTTTCCGGGAAGGAGGATTGGGAATTACCGTCTCTAAGGTTACGGCCAAGGTGACGCATGATTGACCGTATGCTGCCTTCAGTGGTCTCCCGACCGAGATTCAGTGGGAAGCTTTCCCATGTTTTTAAGGAGCTGTCGGAGGTTAGAAGACATAGAAAACAAAGGAAATATTAGCAATAACAGGGGCAACGTACGATTTGCCCAATGGACGCGTGTAGTTCCTGGATTAGAGATCATTAGGAACATGGCTTCAGTTAATACTAGTATTTCTGCTAGTTTCCACCATATAGTGGTTTCAAATTGCCAAACAAACGTATCCGGAGTCGGCATTTGGACAACACAACACTGTAACTGGCAACCTAGGAACCTTAGCGGAGTCAACTAATGAACATTCGGCATTCTCTAACTCGTCATGTTCGTGTCACCCTACAAGTTCTTGCGGCGGCTCTGATCTTCAGCCTAGCCGCTCCCATCGTCCTCGCACAGGACGCCGCACCAGGCCCCACTTGGTCGCAGGAGGACACCCTCCGCATCACCAGGGAGGTCCAAAAGAAGCTCGCTCGCCTCACAAATTACAACGTCTTCGATTGGATAACCTTCGGATTCCACGGCAAGACCGTTGTCGTCAAGGGTTACGCCTCTCGTCCTATCCTCAAAAATGACGTTGACGGCGCACTGAAGGGTATTCCGGGCGTCGAGTCGGTCGACAACCAGATTGAGGTACTCCCGCTCTCCAACAACGACGACCGTATCCGCGCTGCCGTATACAATCGCATCTTTACCCAGGCCGCTTTGCGTAAATACAACGCTAACCAGGGCACCGTCGGACAAGCCACTGGACCTGGCCGCAGCATCGCACGCGCCGCAGGCGGCGTTACCAACGATCCGCCTCGCGGCTTTCATGCCATCCACATCATCGTGAAGAACGGAAATGTAACGCTCTACGGCGTGGTCAACAACGAAGGCGACAAGGCCATCGCCGGCATGCAGGCTAACACCACACCGGGCACTTTCAGTGTCGACAACGACCTCATCGTCCAGGGTGCAGCCACCAAGCCGGCAGCCGATTAGTCGAGTTTGTGCCGACTCGAGGCCGAGGAAAGGTCTCAGCGTCGGCGAGAAGGATGAGCGCGTATCCCGTTGCTAGCTTCCCGAAATGCACGAACCAAGATGATGCAGGACTGGGCCTGACTTTCTCGAGCAGACCCAGCGCGACGCCAAGGCTCTGCCCTTCCGTGAAGGCGTGGCATGAGGTAGAACGAAGAGCTTGTCTCGCTCATGAAGAGCCGAAGTGACCGATAAATATCAGCCGATTTCCAAGTAGCGATCTTCATCGACTCTCAACCGATACGCTTCGAGGACGATCCAGCGGCTGGATTGACACCAGCTGGTCTCCATCTCTGGGATGCTGAGCAGCCCGTGGCCCCGCTTGCAGCTCAACTCCGTACCGTTCCACTCCAGCAGATTATGCGAGGGACGCCCGACCCGAGCTGGCGTAGCCAGTGACTGCAGGCAATGCCGGCAACGTTGCTCCTGATCGTTAATTGCCCAGCGTAACCCAATCAGCGAGAAAAGAACGAACCAAAATACTTGGAAGAAGTCCGTCGTATCGGGGAGTGCCTGGCGCATGGGCTGACAAATATCCACGCTCAACGCGAAGGCGAGTATTAAGACCTGGACGGCTTTTCCCGACAAGAAGGCTTGCTGCTTGATCCAGAAGCGCCCTCTGCTTTGCGGACCTCGCTCGATGTGTCTGTTGGATGCGCTGGCGAACGCAACGAAGAGGATGAGTGGAGCAGCGAACAGTGACCGGTCGAATTGCTGACCCAGGGAGGCGCCAAAAGCACGCAAGCCTGCCTGGGGGACTAGTGTGATTAGAGATGCGATGACAATCAGACCAAAAAGAGAGACGATGCAAAGACCAGCCGTTCCAGTGAAGGTGCGTCTCCAACTCTCGGTGCGAAGCCATAGTGCGTCACGGGTGAGGCCGATGGAGAAATCAGCCATCGTCATAAGAGCTGACCTGTGACGCAGTCCTTTCCGATGATGCATATGCCATAGCTCAGCCTGCCACGCGCGGGACCATTCCTCACGTTCCGCGAGCGGGACAAGTCGCGCGACCACGCCAAGGAGCTTGCGGTCAAGGGGCGGCAGGGTCGGAGCAGAAGTCTGGCTCATGATCGCTTCTCCGGAACAAGGTGTGCGAGCAAGGGGTATCTCTGGGTGGCGGCGAATGCAGCTGCCTTTCCTTCGCGAGTGACTTCATAGTATCGGCGAGCCGGGCGCTGCTTGGCGGTGGCCTGCTCTTCCGGCTCCCACTTGGACTCGACAAATTCGTCCCGCTCCAGCCGACGAAGAGCGGGGTAGACGGTGCCGCTGGGCAGGCCTGTGATCTCCATGACATCCAGGCCATAGCAGTAGCCGAGGCTGATTGCCTTGAGGATAAGGGCCGCGGTATGGGAAAGGCGTGGCGCGTTCATGACTATGTAGTATGCTATCACAAGTAGTATGCTACATAGGGGTCGTGATCATGCTGGAACTTAGGAATGTGTCGAAGAGTTATCGCAGCATCCCCGCCGTTGAAGACGTTAGCTTTGTCCTGCGCGAGGGCGAAGTGCTGGGCTACCTTGGACCGAATGGCTCGGGCAAGTCGACGACGGTGAAGATGGTGATTGGCATGATTCAGCCGACCAAGGGCAAGGTACTATTTGCCGGCCGAAACATCCACGACGATCTCGCGTCGTATCGAGCGCAGCTTGGATATGTTCCCGAAGAGGCGCAGGTGTATACCCATCTTTCGGGATTTGAGTATCTGCAGCTCATCGGGCGATTGCGGGGGATGCAGGAGAGCGTGATTGAGCGCAAGGCTCGAACGCTGCTGCAGTTGTTGTCGCTGGAGGCGGCGCAGTATTCGGCGCTGACGGATTATTCGAAGGGGATGAAGCAGCGGGTGTTGATTGCGGCGGCGTTGCTGCATGATCCGAAGCTGATTGTGTTCGACGAGCCGCTATCCGGGTTGGATGCTGTGTCGGCGCGGCTGTTCAAGGACTTGCTGGTGCTTCTGGCAGCCGAGGGGAAGGCGATTCTCTACATCTCGCATGTGTTGGAGGTGGTGGAGCGGGTATGCAATCGCGTGATCGTGCTGGCAAAGGGCAAGGTGGTTGCGGACGCCGCGCCCAGCGATCTGACAAGGCTGATGGAATTGCCAACCCTGGAGAGCGTATTTGCGCAACTCGTGCAGCAAACAGACACAGAGCAAGTAGCGCAGGAGATGGTTAGCGTAATGAAGGTGCGCCATGGTTGAGAGCTACCGCATCACTCGGATCCTGGTCGACCATTTCTTCCGGCGCTTCTTCGACAATGACACGCTGCAGGTGGACGGCGACACGCAAACGACGGTGGTGCGTGCCCTATCGATTGTTGCTGTGCCCGAACTGATGATTACGTTCTTTCTACAGCTGCTCTATTCTCCGAAACCATTCCCGAGACCACCATGGAATGTAATTGAGGACCACTACTTCTTCGTACTGTTTTCCTTTGTGGTGATGGGGGCCGTATCGATCTTCGAATGGGAAATGCTGTTTCCTGATCGGCTGGACTTTCTGGTGCTGACCACCTTGTCATTGAAGCCACTGCAAATGCTGGCGGCGAAGGCAATGGCGCTGATTGCGTTCCTGGGGTTGTTTTTGTTTGCCTGCAACTTCTTCGGGATATGGATGCTGCCGGCGGTTAGCAGAGGCGATTTCTTTCGGCAAATGTATGCACACGCAGCCGCGGTGCTGCTGGCGGGAGTGTTTGCGGCTTTGTTCTTTCTGGCGCTGGGCGGGGTACTGCTTTGCGTGCTGGGTGCCGCGCGGTTTCGCATGGCTTCGCCCGTGATGCAGATGTTGTCCGTGACGGGGTTGGTGTTGCTGATGCTGCATTGCGTGAAGTATGTCGACTCGATGCAGGCAGTGTTATCGGGGCCGCTGGGGATGGCGCGGTTCGTGCCGCCGATTTGGTTTTTGGGTCTGTACGAGCAGTTGCTTCATGGAGATGCTGCGCCGGCTTTTGCGAACGAGATGGCGCGGTATGCGGTTCGCGGCACGGTGAGGGTGGCGGTCGTGACGGTGGTGACGTATCCGATGGCGTGGGCGCGCATGCGGAAGATGGCGATCGAAGGAAGCTCGCGCAGCAAGTGGCAGGGCTGGCGTTGGTTGAACCGTATCGTACACAGCATGGTGCGACGTCCGGGGGAACGCGCGGTCTTTCACTTCATCGGGCAGACCATGGCGCGCAACAATCGTTACCAGGTGTACCTGGCGATGTATTGCGGAGCGGGTCTAGCGCTGGCGGTCACTTGTGCTACAGCGGTAAGTCCGTCTGGGGGACATTTTCACTACACCCTTTCCGTGCGCGGTCTACATGCGGTCATGCCGCTGTTGCTTTTCTGGGTGATCGCTGGACTGCGTGCCGCCTTTGCGTTTCCGCTCAGCCTGTCAGCGGGATGGGTCTTTCGCATCACCGGGGTGCGGATCAGCGAATGTGCGGCGGCCGCACGCCGATGGACGTTCTTGTGTGCCTTGGGTGCGATGTTCATCATCCTGGTGTCGCTGCAAGTGGCAGGATGGGATGCGAGAGAGCTAATCGTTCAGGCGGTGTTTGGGCTCTGCCTTTGCGTTCTGCTGACGGATGGATTCTTCGCGTTTCAGCGAGCCGTACCGTTCAACCGTCCTCGGATGCCTGGCAGAACAAGCCTCCCCTTGATGCTCACACTATATGTCGGAGTTCTTCCGCCGGCGATGGTTGGCGTTATCTTGATGGAGATGGCCAGCGAGAGACATTTGGCGAAGCTCCTCTTGGCTGTACTGCCAACCGCACTCGCTCACATGGTCTTTAGATCTCTATCGAACGGACCAGACGAGGTCGAAGAAGAGATGGAAGGATACGAGGGCGAGTTCCAGCTGCTCGGTCTTAGTTGAGATCTGGTTCAGTCTCGAAAGGCGCCGAATCATGCTCGAACTATGTAGTGTCTCCAAGCTTTATGCGGGTATTCCCGCGGTCGATGACGTCAGTTTCTGTGCCCGCGCCGGCGAGGTCACCGGCTACCTCGGCCCTAATGGGTCGGGAAAGTCGACCACGATGAAAATGATCACCGGCCTCATCGACAGCACCTCCGGCCAAATCTTTTTCAACGGCAGGCCCATCCACGACGACCTCATCGCCTACAAGCGCCGCATGGGCTACGTCCCCGAAGAGCCCTACCTCTACAACCATCTCTCTGCCGTCGAATACCTCACCATGGTCGCGCAACTCCGCGACCTCCCTGCCAAAGAATCGTCTGCGTGCATCGACGGTATGCTCCGCATCTTCGGCCTCTACGACGATCGCCACGCGTCCATCTCCGGCTACTCCAAGGGCATGCGCCAGAAGGTCCTCATCAGCGCCGCCCTCCTCCACAATCCCGACCTCGTTCTCCTCGACGAACCCTTCTCCGGCCTCGACGTCGGCTCCGCTCTCATCCTCCGCAGCCTCATCCAGGAACTCGCCGCCCGCGGCAAGGTCGTTCTCTTCAGCTCCCACGAACTCGACACCGTCGAGCGCGTCTGCTCGCGCATCGTCATCCTCCATCGCAGCAAGCTCGTCGCCGACGACTCCATCGAAAACCTCCGCACCCTCATGGCCCTCCCCACCCTCGAGGCCATCTTCTCCCAGCTCGCCGTCGAGCAGGACACCGACTCCATGGCCCGCGACATCGCCGACCTCATCCATGCCTGATCTCGTTGATCCACTCCTCCGTCGCCTGCCCCTGCAGTTCCGCGTCCTCTGCCGCCAGTTCCTCCTGCGCGTCATCGACCTCGAAGCCCTCTCCGTCAAGGCCGACGTCACCGCCTTCCTGGGCCAGTTCTCCGGCATCCTCATCATGTTCAGCCTCATCCTCAGTGCCCGGGCCGTGATGTCCTCCCCCACCGAAACGGGGGAGACACTCTTCTTTCTCACCACCCTCGTCGTCGGCCTCATCACCGTCGTCACCTGGGACTCCACCTTCCCCGACCGCCGCGACATCCTCGTCCTCGCTTCTCTACCGGTCAAGCCGCGCACCATTCTCGCCGCCAAGATCACTGCGTCCAGCGCCGTCATCGCCCTCGCCGTCCTCGCGCTCAACGCCCTCCCCAGCCTCGCCGTCTGCGTCTCCCTCGGCCCCGGCTACGGCATCCTCCGTTCCTTCGCCGCCTTCTGGATCGCCAATCTCGCGCTGGTCCTCTTCCTCTACGCCTCCGTCCTCACCCTGCAAGGATTCGCCGCACTCCTTCTCCCCCGACGCATCTTCCTTCGCCTCTCCGCCCTTTTACAGATCCTCGCCTTCGCCTACTTCCTCTGCAGCTTCTTCATGCTGCCCGCAATTCCCGTCATCGTTATGGCACTCCCCATCGCCCACAACCTCGTCGCCTTCACGCCGACCTTCTGGTTCTACGCCCTCTGCCTCCAACTCAACGGAGTCCTCCCCACTTCCCTCACCTGGCTCGCCACCCGCGCTGAGATCGCGGTCGCCCTCTCCACCGCCGGAGCCGTGACCTCCCTTCTGCTCTGCTACCTCCATACCCTGCGCAAGACCATCGAAGAGCCCGACCTCGTCCCCGCAGCCCGCGGCTCCCACCGAACCCTTCGCTTCGGCAGCACCCTCCAAACCGCCGTCCTCCTCTTCAGCCTGCGCGCCCTAACCCGGAGCCGACAGCACCGCCTGGCATTCGCCCTCTACCTCTCCATCGTCTGCGCCATCGCCATTGGCACCATCAAGTTCGGCATTATGGTGCCCGCCCCACACCCGCTCACTCAGGACTTCCTCCTCAACACCATCCTCATGATGAGCTTTGCTGTCATCGGCCTGCGCAGCGTGTTCTCCCTGCCCATTTCGCTCAACGCTAATTGGGTTCTGCGCATCACCCAGCTTCGCCCCACACCCGACTACACCGCCGCCACCCGCACCTGTCTCCTCCTCCTCGCCGTCGCCCCCGTCCTCGTCGCGACAGCCATTCTCTCCTCCACCTTCCGTCCCCTGCACGAGGTTGCCGCTCACCTCCTCATCCTCCTTCTGATCGGCTGCCTCCTCGCTGAACTCAGCCTCATCGGCTTTTATAAAGTGCCTTTTACCTGCTCCTACCTGCCCGGAAAATCCAACGTCCAATTCGTCTTCTGGGGGTTTCTCATCCTCTTCATTCCCTTGGCCATGAAGGTCGTCTCGCTGGAGATACGCTCACTCAAGAGCCCGCTGCAGTGTCTCTGCGTGACCGGGCTCCTGCTCGCCACGCTCGCCGCTCTCCGAGCCTTCAACCAGCACCAGGCAAAGTCCGCAGCCATTCACTTCGAAGAGCTTCCTGTCGAGGTCATCACTACGCTCAACCTCTCGGTCAAGTAGGCTGTCCGAAATGTCAAAACGCTGAGTCTAAGTGACTTTTCTGAACTCATGCTAGTACCTCCGCTCCACTTACACTTCCCTTATGACACGCGCATGGAAGCAAAGGACGCCCGCGCTGATCGCATGCCTCGCCATCCTCACCTTATGGGGATTCCACCGGCGAGCCGCGAGTCACACGTACCTAGACCCTACCTCCGCTCTTCCCGCTCCCGCCATGCGGCAGGAGCCTCTCACCATGCTCTGGGCGTGGGAGAGTCCGGAAGATCTCACCACCCTTGACCCCACAAAGACAGGCGTTGCCTTCCTCTCCCGCGAACTCCTCATCGGCCGCACCGTGCAAGTCCGCCCGCGCCGCCAGCCCTTACGGCTCGCCACCAACACATGGCTGATGGCCGTAGTGCGCATCGAAACCGCACCCGACTTCCTACCTACGACGGACACCATTGCCGAAACCGCCAGCGACATTGCAGCGCTAGCCCAACAGCCTGGCGTCCGCGCCATCCAGGTCGACTTCGACGCCACCACTTCGCAGCGGAACTTCTACGCTGCCGTACTCAAGCGGCTTCGCACCCAACTCCCATCCGGCATACCTCTCTCCATCACCGCGCTTGTCGGTTGGTGCGGCGACGATAGCTGGCTTCGCCGGCTGCCCATAGACGAAGCCGTCCCCATGTTCTTTCGGATGGGCGGACCCGCAGCCATCCGCGCCATACGGCCCAAAGATGCCAGCCTCGCTCGTGAGCCACTCTGCTCAGGCAGCGTCGGAATCGCCACCGACGAAACGTGGCCCGCGATCCACAACCACCAACGGGTGTATGTTTTTCTTCCAGGCTCCTGGACACAACAAGACCTTGCGCACGTGAACGCACTCGGGTATCACGGCCTCAGAGGGGATTCACTTCGATGAACCGTCGTCTCTGGCTTCCGGCATTGGGCGCCATTCTCTTCGCGATACCCGCCAGCAGTTGCGGCCCTGACTTCCCCTTTGCCGTCTTTGTCCTTCCTCATGGGCCAGGCGGGAACTATCTAGCCTACGCCCAAGGCAATCTTGGCATTCTGCAGCCCGGCTACCGCACCCGCAGCCTCGTCATCGCTTTCAACTACATCACCCATCACCCACTCGCCCCGGTCCAACAGCAGCAGGCGGTTGCCGTCGACCACCAATTCCTCGACTCCTGGCAAGCCAACGAAGCTGCAAAGCAGTCCGCGCCACCCTCCGGCTTCCACACATGGATCTCGACCCGCGCCACGGTCGGCCCCATCGACGGCTACATGCCTAACGCCGATCTCGAGGTAAACCGCAGCACGACTGGTGATTCATACGAAGACTTCACTAACTGCCTCGATAACGCCTTCGCTACCGCCGCCCACAACCTCTCCGCGCTCTCCAGAAGCTACGGACCCCACGATCTCTCCGTCATCGAGTGGACCCGCGGCCAGGACGCCGTGTTCTCCAACTGCGGCGACGGTAAACCCCGCCAATTCTTCGGACCCGGCCAGCCTCCACCACCGCCCCTTCCGCCCCATCTCCCCGCGCTTCTCCCTGCCAGCACGCCTCTCTGGCTGCAACAGGACCGCGCCTACCAAATCGCTGCAGCCCGCTTCTACGCACTCGATTTCAACGCCGCCATCACCGGCTTCCGAGCCATCGCCGTTGATCAAGCCTCGCCTTGGAGCGTCGTCTCCCGGTATCTCATTGCGCGCAGCCTCATCCGTCAATCGACCGTAGCTGACACTCACCGGAGCGATGCCAACGGGACCCCCGCGGAGCGGGCCGCCGCAAAATCTGGCTTCCTTTCAACCCTCACTCAGGCGCAGAAAGAACTCCTCGCCATGCGCGCCAACCCTCGCATGGACTCCATGCAGAACGACATCGACAACCTGCTCGACTATGTCGACCTTCGCCTGCAACCCGACGCCCAGGCCGTCGTTCTCGCCCAGCGTCTCCAGAATCCCGAGACGCGCAACTTCGGCCAATCCCTCATCGACCTCACCTGGCTTCGCACCAACCAATCGGACCCCGAAAAGCCCGCACCACCCCATGGTCCCGAAGATGATGCCGCCGGAATGATTGCCTGGATCGACGACATCAACAACCTCGACCAAACGCCGACCTCCTTTGACGGACACCACTTGCCGCACACCGATGCGGACGTCGCTCAAGCCACGGCGGACATACTCCGCCACTGGCAAACTACCCACAGTACCGTCTGGCTTGTCGCCGCCCTGATGTCCGCTCACCCCGCTGACGCTGCCACACCCGACCTCATCCGGGCCGCGGCGGCCGTTCCCCCGTCTGACCCGGCTTACGTCACGGTCACCTACCATCGCCTGCGCCTCCTCCCACGCGACTCCGCCACGCGCGATCAACTTCTCGCCGTGCTGCCGACCATCAAGCAGCACGAGAACACTTCCACGCTCAACCAGTTCATCGCCCTCGACTCCGCCTCAGCCCCCAGCCTCGACGCGTGGCTTGCCACCACCGGCCGCATCCCCGCTAGCGAATCAAGCTTTATGGATCAAGGTGAAGACGTGATCCCCGCGTCCACCACCGATGTATGCGGCACAAAGATCACCCCCGGCACTACGAAGCTCTTCGACGCCGACGCGGCCAACGCCTTCAACCGAGATATGCCGCTGCGCCTGCTCGCCGCTTCCGCGGAAAGCTCCGCCCTCCCAGAAAACCTTCGCTACCAAGTCGCCCAAGCCGCACTGGTCCGCGCCATTCTTCTCGACCAGCCCTCCGTCGCCCGCAGCATGACGCCGCTGCTCGTCCACTGCCGCCCCGCGTGGGCGCCTCTGCTCGCCGCATACAACGATTCCACCACAGCGAACGATCGCAAGCTCAACGGCCTGCTCGCTCTCATGCGCTTCGCCTCCACCGAACCCAGTGTCCGTTACGGAGAGGAGCGCCGAAATGCGTTCGCGACCTACGACGAGTACCGCCAGAACTGGTGGTGCACCACCGTCCCCCAACCATACGGCACCGTGGACGACATCCCCCAGTACAACAGCTACAGAAAACCACCGCAGACGCCCCTCGCTAAACCCCTCTTCCTCACCACCGTCGACACCTCCGAGGCCGCCACCGAAGTTGCCGCGCTCGAAAGGATCCCCTCCGCCTCCCAGTACTTCGCCACCCAGGCTCTCTCCTGGTGGAAGCTCCACCCCACCGACCCGCACACCCCCGACCTCCTCGGTGAAGCCAACCGTGTCCTGCGCAATTCCTGCCGCACCGAACTACCCTATGACTCCAAAACGAACAAGGAGACTGGCGACCCCAAGGATCCCAACCTCACCACCAACCTCGCGCACGCCCTCTTCGACGCCTTGCACAAAGACTATCCGCAGAGCACCTGGACCAAGCAGTACAAGTCGTGGGAATAACCGCGAGTAAGCCTCTCGCCAGCGATCTGTACTCGGCGGAAGTCGCTTCAGTGGTGTGCAAAATCAATCTCGATCGCGGCCAGCCAAACGACTGCCCCTAATAGCCAATAGCTACGCCCACTCCAGTGTCGGCGCGAGAGAATGATCGTCCAAGCAACATTGATCACCATAAAGACTGCAACAACGGAACAACACTCAAGAACCAGATAAAGAGCTCGCCCGTCGTTATATTTATGCCCGCTGCCCAAGCTGAACTGGGAATTCGCGAAGCACCTCTCCATCGGGAGGGCCTATTGCCTTGATGAGAGCTCTGACCTCATCAAGGTGGGGCATGGAAGGCTGCGCTCCCGGACGCGTCACGGAAACGGCTGCGGCAAAGCAAGCAAAGCGCGCAGCATCGACCGGATCGGCCTTCTCTGTGAGGGCGTACGCAAACGCGCCGTTGAAGGTGTCGCCTGCCGCGGTGGTATCGACAACCTTAACTTTGGGCGCATCCACAAATCGCCCGACGACGTCCCTTCCGCGAAGATAGACTCCGCGGCTGGATAGTTTGAGGATCACGTTCCGCACACCGGTCGCCAGCAGCTTCTCCGCCGCTTCCGCAATGCCTGCTTCATCTTCCAGGTCACCGTTCCACTCATGTCCGAGCGACTGAAGCAGGATCATCGTCTCTGTTTCGTTGGGCGTCAACCAAGTTACGTTCTTGAGAAGCTCCAGAGGCAAGCCCTGCGCCGGCGCCGGATCTAGAACGAATGGCACGCCGTGCGTCGCTGCGAGTTCTGCCGCATGCACCACTGTTTCGAGCGGCACCTCGAGTTGCGCAAGTACGATACTGGCGCCCTCAATCACTCCGGCATGCAAATCGAGTTCTTGCGGCGAGATCGCGCCATTGGCGCCCGGGATCACCACGATGGAGTTGGCTCCGCCTGGAGTGACAAGTATGACGGCAGTGCCTGACGATCCTGGTGTCTCGCGTACGCAGGAGCTATTCACGCCGGCGCCATTGAGCGCTTCCCGCAGCTGCTCTCCAAAGTTGTCCGTCCCCACCCGTCCCACCATGGCGACATCACCGCCCAAGAGAGCGGCTGCTACAGCCTGATTTGCCCCCTTCCCACCCGGATATGTGGCAAATCCCAGACCGGTGAGAGTTTCGCCTTCCGTTGGCATCCGCGCTACTTTCGCAACAAGATCAAGATTAAGACTTCCAATCACAACAATTTTTCGCGACATGGTCCCTCAGCTTTACTAATGTGACGAATGGATAAGAGGTGCGAGCGCGATGGCAGCAAGCCCTCCGATAAAGAACAGGAACATCCATGGAATCAATTTACGGGAGTTCCGCGGTGCATTGGCAAACTCCCGCCAGATAAACACACCCCACAGCGCAGAAACCATCGTCGCGCCTTGGCCGATTGCGTAGGAGACTGCGGGGCCGACTAGATTCGCCTTAGAGGCCACGAAACTTGCCACCGCTCCGGTACACCAGATGATGCCACCGACGATGCCCCAGAAGTGCCACGACGTACGCACAGAAGCATATTGCGCGAAGGTCGTCCTGGGTTCGCCGGTGAGGGAATGCCTCATGAGGTAGGCATTCAACGGCAGCGTACATAGGATGACTCCAATCGCGAACACGAAGGCCACTGCATAGGGACCAAGCGCGTGGACGCCTAATGTCGACTTTGCAACCAGCGGGAAAAATGTTCCCATGAGAAGGCCGCTGATGACGCTCAACACGACGCCACGCGCCGAGATCGTGCCCACAGCCTCGCGACGTCTGTAGGCCAATGCGTCCAGCAAAATCGCGATGGCGACGAGGGCGACGCCGCCAAAGATCAAGAGCGGATTCCCTGCCGGATTGATGAAGTAATTGAGAATGACACCGACAATGAGTGCTAATCCGATTCCGACGGGAAACGCAACGGCCATTCCTGCTACATCGATCGCAGCCACGAGCAATAGATTCGCGACATTGAAGACAGCGCCGCCAGCGACCGCAAAGAGGAGATGCGTCGCGTCCGTGCCTCGCAGATTCGCGATGAAGGAAAGGTGTGCATCGCCCATGGAGCCCAGCGTGAATCCCCAGAGCAGGGATCCGATCAGGATGCCAATGACATAGTCCCAGTAGAAGAGTGAGAACGGATATCCCGCGGTGAGTTTGCGCGTATTCGCCCACGACCCCCAGCAAAGCATGCTGGTTATCATGAACAGGAGAACAAGGGAATAGGCTTGCGGCTGATACACCCGGAGAACCTCGTATTTCTAGAAAGAGCGGAGATACCGTTGTACCCGATTCTGAGGAATAACGGGCGGAACACGCAGATCGCGCATGTTCCGCCGCGCTTTCATCAGAACGAGATGCGGGCTTGCAGTTGGATCTGCCGAGGCATGTATTGGCCTTCAGAGTGCCCAAACTGAGTATTGCTGAGATCACTCACAGGCTGCTCAAAGTTCACGCGGTTGAACGCATTGAGAAACTCGCCACGCAATTCAAATTGTCCGGCGCTGCCCAGAAAGCGTAATGGAAACTTCCGCTCAATCGCAAAGTTCACCTGCGCAAATCCCGGGCCGTTGTAGGTGTTCCGGCCAAGGTCGCCTTCCGTACCCGGGGGCGGCGTTGGGAACGCTGATGCCTGGAAGATTCCGGGTCCATACGGCGAGAAGCTCGATCGGTTCGATCCGATCGTCCTGCCAAAGGCAGGCACATCCGGCATGTCGTAGTTGTAGCCGTCCGCGTTGTAATCACCGCCTGCGCTGAACTGGGCCGATGTGTATACGGTAAAGGGCTGGCCGGATTGAAGAATGACAATCGGCGCGAACATAAAGCCTTCCGTCAACACGTGCGCCCAGCCGGGATCTTTGACGCCCGGGATGTACCATACGGCATCTGCGGAAAGACGCTGCCGCGAGTCGTAATCAGAACGTGCGTATTGGCGTTCCGGATGGGCTGCGTCGAAGACTGCTTCGCCACCGCCGACACCGTTGTCGTTGGAGCTGAGGTAGTCCAGCGACTTACTGATCGTATACGTAACGTGAGCGGTGAAGCCATGCGAGAGCGAATGCGAAAGGCCAAATGCTCCCACGTTTGAGTTTGCGATGTTGTCATTGCGGCCATACTCGACCGTGCCAAAACTCTGGTTCAGGTACGTGAAATTACCATCGTTGATAACACCGTCACCGGCAAAACGATTCACATCGGTCTGCAGATAGAGGTCGCGGCTGGCGGTTCCGAGATAATCGGCTTCAGCAACCCATCCCCAGGGTAGGGTCTTTTGGACACCCAAAGCCCAACTGTGGACCAGAGGCGGCCTCAGATGGGGATCGACTCCGCCGACCGATGTCCGCGTGCCTACGAGGCCACCGTTGGGATCGAGCTGATAACTGATTCCCGGCGGTAATGGAAATCCCTCGGCCCCACTGGAGCTGGTCGCATAGGAAAAGTTCTGACGGGTTGACCCGGTGAAAATATCGATCTGCGGATCGGCATAGCCCGGAGGATTCGTGCGCATGTCGTTGATGTACGAATACTCGCCAATCTTGTTGTTGTAGATTCCATAGCCGCCGTGAATAGACATCTTGCCTGTACCAAAAACGTCCCAGGCGAAGCCTATGCGCGGCGCCAGACGAAATTGCGCGCTGTTGGTGGCTGCGCCATTCGATCCACGCACCTGCATGGATCCGTTCGCGATCTGCGTGTCAAAGTCCGACCCCGCTCCAGGAGTAAAGAAAGCGACGTTCTCATGCCCATTTTGAAGCGTTACCAGATGGCCGTAGTAGTCGAAGCGCAGGCCGGCATTGATCGTCAGCCGCGAAGTGACCTTCCAATCATCCTGCACAAACGGAGCAACATACAGCATGAGTATGCGTTGATATAGATTGAGCGCAACCTGCTTCGTATTCAGGTCGACAATCGGTCCGCTCTGGAAAAACGGCAGGTCGGTCGCCAAGTCGAGCGGGCTGAGGAAGTAAAAGTACGGACGAACGAGTCCGTTCTCAAAGTTGTCCATGTCCTGCTGACGGTCTACATCCAAACCGACGTGCACCGAGTGACGTCCATGTGTCCAGTTCAGGTCGTCCGAGTAGATGTAGTTATTCTGAGCCCAGCTCGACGGACCCCACTGCGAAAACGTGTCCGAAATTCCACCGATATAGTAAATATTTGGCAGTGAGGGAATGACATCCGACTGCGAACCGACGTTGCGAATGTAGCTTACGCCGAGTTCGTTCACGAGGTGTGGAGAGAATGTGTGTATGTAGTCGATCTTTGCATAGAGCGTGGCGTTCGGATTTGTGTAGGAGTATTTCGGACGCCCGTCCGCGGTTGTACCGTCCGTCGTGTTGCGGAAGAAGCTGAAGAACAGCTTATCGTTGCCACCGCGCATGTTGTGATCGAGACGCAGGTGCCCCTGAAATCCATTCGCTAGCGGAGATTCGGGAATGATCGCCGTTCCGACAACGGGACCAGTGAATCCAGCAAACGAATCTGTCGTCAGGGCGCCATAGTCAGCAAGTACCTGCGAGACGTTCAGGAAATTCGTCGTGGGCGCCACTCCCGGCGGCGCTTGGGTTAGGAATTGGGTCCCAATATTATTGGGATAATTCTGCTGCACATACTGTGCAAACTCGGGAGTTTCGACATTCTCGACCAATGTCTCCCCTTGTACGGACCGCTCCCAGAAAAGCGAACCGAAGAAAAATGTATGATTCTTCCAAATTGGTCCACCGAACGTCCCACCGAAGTCGTTGCGAACGGTCTTGGGCACGACAGTCTCGAATTCAGTGCGGGCCTGCACCGCATTATCTGTGTGAAACTCTGACACCATTCCGTGGAATTTGTTTGTGCCGGATTTCGTGAAGATCTCTATCAGCGCTCCGCTTTGCCGCCCCTTCTCAGCGGAGAACGTCGATGCGGTCACCTTCATCTCTTGTACCGTCGGCGGCTCCGGCGTGATATTCACCACACCGTCGCGGGAGTCGCTGTCGACGACCGTCCCGTCCACCTGGAATTCATTGGCCTCCTGCCGCTGGCCCGCGGCATTGATCTGATATCCGGACTCGGCATTGAAGCTCGAGGTTCCGACGGAGCCGGCCGCGGAGATATTTCCGGAGGAGTCGCCCAAGCCTGTGACTCCCGGCGCCAAGGTCGCGACACCCGCATAGATGTTCTGACCCAGCATGGGGGACTCGTTCACCGTGGCGGACTCAAGCGTTCGTCCAATGTTTCCTTTTGTGGTTTCGACCTGTTGCGTATCGGCGACCACGCTGACCGTAACTTGCTGTTCACCGAGTTCGAGCTTGGGGTAGATGGTTCGGACGTCACGGCCCTCGACATTGATGTCTCTTAGCAGCCAGGTCTTGAAACCCGTCGCCCTTACCTCCGCGGTGTAGGTGCCGATAGGCAGGTGCAATACACGCACCACGCCGTCCGCATTCGCCACGACCGTCTGCTGAACATGGGTCGCCTGATTTGTCAGCAGCATGGTTGCGCCTGGGATGACCGCGCCCGATGGGTCGGCAACTGTCGCCTCGATACCACTTTCATACTGTGCCATGGCAGGCCGCGCGGCCCACAAGTAGAAAACAACCATGATGACCATCAGCGTCCTGCATTGACGAGAGAAGCGCACGCGAAGAACCTCCAAAAACGATCGATTCAGACTTTTGGCTATCAGTCTTAGAATTATTGAAACGTTTCAAATAGAAAGCGCTGCGATACTAAAAAGCCGATGCATCATTTGTCAAGCATCAATTTTTGCAGGCACCGTTCTATGCCCCCACCGGGAACGCCTGGTATGGGTTTGCTCTTTCGTAGAAAGGGTTTGGCAAGTGATCCTAAGAAAGGTTTCCACTCGCTTCATTACGTCGAGGCTCGACGATCCGTTCGGTCTGTAGTTGCTAAGGACGTTTGAAAGCTTTTATAGTGTGGCGGGTTGTAGTTCCCTCCGAGAGGAAATTCCATCATGCATCGCTCGCAACGTCTCTTCGCCCTGATCGCTCTTCTTTTCGGAATCGCCGTCCTACCCGCAACAGGCCAGGACACAGCGGTCAAGATGGAAGGAGAGCAGATTGATGGGCCGCCCTGTGCAGGCCTTCAGGAGTGGTTCCTGCGCTCCCCCGCTCGTCCCTGCCAGGCCGCGGAGGAGAAGGCGTGGCTCGACGACGTTCGCAACTGGCGCGCAGAACGCCTCGTGCGCGTCGGATATGACGGCTCCGAATACGCACGGCCGCAGCTCCTGTGGATCCAGTCAAGCTTTGTGCAGCCGCAGATGATGGTGCACGATCGTTTCTTCTACGACCCAACTGGCCTTCACTACACCGTTGACCGCTATCTGCAGGACACTGTGCAGCGCTATGGCGGCATCGATAGCGTTCTCGTGTGGGAGACCTATCCGAACATCGGTGTGGACGACCGAAATCAGTTTGACCTGTTCCATGATCTACCCGGAGGTGTCGACGGCATCCGCCACTTTGTCGACGAATTTCACCAGCACGGCGTTCGCGTGTTCTTCCCCGTGATGTTGTGGGATCGAGGAACCCGTGATGAAGGCATTCCAGATGCAGAGGCGCTCTCCAAAGAATTGACCGAAGTGGGCGCCGATGGCATTAATGGCGACACCCTCCAGGGTGTGCCGTACACGTTTCGAAAAGCATCCGACGATCTTGGTCACCCGCTTGCCCTTGAGCCCGAACTGGGTCCTGCGTCCGATGAAATGCTCAAGTGGAACAACCTGAGCTGGGGCTACTGGAAGTATGGTTTCGTACCGACCGTCAGCCGTTACAAATGGCTTGAGACGCGCCACATGGTCAATGTATCTGATCGTTGGGCGCATGATCATACCGATGACCTCCAGTTCGCGTTCTTCAATGGCGTCGGGTTCGAGAGCTGGGAAAACATCTGGGGCATCTGGAACGGAATTACGCCGCGCGATGCCGAGGCTCTGAGACGTACGGCGTCCGTCGAACGCGCGTTCAAAGATCTGCTCGTTTCGCCTGGCTGGGAACCGCATAGCCCGACGCTGTCTTACGGCCTCTTTGCCAGCAAGTGGCCGGGACGTGATCGCACGCTGTGGACCATGGTCAATCGCAACTCGTATGCCCTCGATGGCCGCCAGCTCAGCGTCCAGCACCACGATGGCATCCGCTATGTCGACGTATGGAATGGGCGCGAGCTCGCGCCGGACCGCGAAGGCGATGAGGACGTACTTAGTTTCCCAGTAGAGGCCAACGGCTTCGCCGCCATTCTTGCAACGAGTGAGTCGGCAACACCCGAGTTCCAAGCGTTACTGGAGAAGATGCACACGTTTGCGCAAAAGCCTCTCGCAGGCTATTCCAACGAGTGGAAGACCCTGCCGCAGCAGCTTGTGCCGATAACCAAGACCGAGGCTGCTCGCGGAGCACCTAAAGACATGGTGCAGATTCCGGCGGCCGATTTCACCTTTAAGGTCAACGGCATCGAGATCGAGGGCACGAACGACGACGGCCTCGATGTGCAATATCCCGGAGAGCCCTCAGCGCGCCGCTACCACAACCTCAAGGTCCACATCGAATCGTTCTGGATCGACAAGTATCCTGTGACGAACGCGCAATTCAAGCAATTCCTCGAGGCGACCCACTATCGCCCCGCGGATAATCACAACTTTCTGCGCGACTGGCAGAACGGAAGTTTCCCCGACGGCTCAGCCGACCGGCCTGTCACCTGGGTGTCGATCGAAGATGCGCGCGCCTATGCAACGTGGGCCGGTAAGCGACTTCCTCACGAGTGGGAGTGGCAATACGCCGCACAGGGAACAGACAGCCGCGAATACCCCTGGGGAAATGCGTGGGTTGCAGCGGATGTCCCCACTGCGGATACCGGCAGGACCGAAGCTCCTGCAAGCGATGTGCGAGCGCACCCTGCGGGCGCTAGCCCCTTCGGCGTCGAGGATCTGATCGGCAACGTCTGGCAATGGACGGATGAGTGGCTGGATGCGCATACGCGTGCTGCCATCGTGCGCGGGGGGAGTCATTATCAGCCCGCAGGCTCCCGCTGGTATTTTCCGCAGGCGTATAAATTGTCCCAGCACGGAAAGTATCTGCTGATGGCTCCAAGCCTCGATCGTTCAGCAAGTATTGGCTTTCGATGTGTGCGTGACGCAAAGTAGAACAACAGCACCGGTACCGTGTCGATCAGGATTTGAGAGGTTCTCCGTTGCGAACTAAGAAACCGAAACCGGCTCAGCAGCCTCCCGCTCCTGGGAAGGCTGGCAGGCGCATCACCATGCATGACATCGCTGACCGTGCTGGCGTGTCACTGGGCACTGTTTCTCATGTCATCAACGGTATAGTTCCGGTGCGCGAGGAAGTGCGCGCGCGTGTTCAAAAGGAGATCGATGAACTTGGCTATCAGCCCAATCATCTATCCCGGGCCTTGCGCACCAACCGCACCAACCTCATCGGGATGGTCATTCCCGACATCACCAACCCCTTTTTCCCTTCGGTCGTGCGCGGTGTTGAGGACGTCGCATTTGGGTCCTCCTATCGTTTGCTTCTGTGCAACGCCGATAACGATCCAGCGAAAGAGCTCGCGTATTTGAACGATTTGCGCTCCTTCATGCCGGCTGGCATTATCCTCATTCCCTCAAACGACCACAAGATCGTCCACACTGACGACTACCCGATGGTCTGCATCGACCGTCGCCCGCTCGACTGGAAGGGCGACAGCGTGACCACTGAAAACGCAAAAGGAGGCTACTCCGCCGGCAAACACCTCGCACAACTGGGGCACAAAACCATCGGGATCATCCGCGGACCGAAAAATGTTGCTACCGCGGGCGAACGCGTGCGCGGCTTTCTCAAAGCACTCAATGAGCACAACATTAAAGTGCCGCCGGAGTATATCCAGGAAGGCGTCTTCAATCAGGAGAGCGGATATATCTGCGCTATGCGCCTGCTGCGCCTCATTCCTCGACCCACGGCCATCTTCGCCGCCAGCGATCTCATGGCTGTTGGCGTGCTTTCCGCTATCAAAGCTTGCAAGTTGCGTTGCCCCGACGATTTGTCCCTGGTCGGTTTCGACGGACTTACCTTCACCGAACTCATGGAGCCGGCACTCACTAGCGTCGTACAACCCAGCTATCAACTCGGACATGCAGCAGCTCAGTTGCTGCTTGAGCGCATCAAGGGACATAACAAAGGCCCGCAGCACATCGTGTTGAAGACTGAACTTCGCATTCGCGATTCGGTGCGACCGGCTCCCTCAGCGCCGAAAGATATTTCGTTGAACACAGAGCTTAGGATCAAGGATCCGGTCAAAAGGCTTTCCCGGAAAAGCGATTAGATGGCGAGAGCTGTCCACGTGTCACGAATCAACGCGGCATCTTTCAGGGATTGTATTTATGAAAATCAGGTTCATCGGTCCGGCGATATTGCTTGTCGCAATTTACTTCGTTTATCCAGCGACAGGTAATTCTTCAACGCGTCCACATACAGCGCGACCCAGAAGGCTAATATTGTCCGAGTCCCAGTATCGAGACCGCGTCAGGGCAATATGGACAGCGCAGATGATTGCGCAGATGACAGGCCTGCTTTTTGAGCACAAGCCTGCCTCTATATTGAAGGACACGCCGCTTGTTCGTGCCGATGGATTCGCGCCGGTGGATGACGATTACTACTACGAGATGGTCGCTATCCGCGCCTTCGAGAGGTACGGAATTCGTCTCACCGTGCAGCAATTGGGGACTCAGTGGCTTGAAAATAATGCCGGCTCATGGGGTTCCAGCGAACAGACATTGCTGCTTCTGAAGCGGGGGATAGAACCACCTGATACCGGAAGTCCACGCTATAACAAATTGTGGTGGACGATCGGACCGCAATTCAGTAGCGACGTCTATGGAGCTCTCGCTCCCGGCATGCCGAATGTGGCTGCGGAGATGGCTCGGCGTTTAACCCACATCAACGGATATGCGGAAGGCACGGACGGCGCCGTCTTTGTGTCAGGCATGGTGAGCCTGGGTTTTGTCGAGACGGATACACGGGTGATCGTCCGCAAGGCTGCGCATCTCATTTCGCCGCTCTCTCCCTATCGCCAATGCCTGGACATGGTCATCGCCATGGCAGAGGCGGGCAAGTCGCCGCAGGAGATATCTCAGGCTATCGACGAGCGGTGGGGTGTGGAATATCCGGCGACCAACAATGCCGTATTGAATGGCGGAATCGTCGCGATGAGCGTCTGGTTTGGTGGGGGCGACTTTTCAAAGACTGTTAGCCTAGCCGCCACAGCGGATGACTTCTCCGATGCAGACTGCAATGCCGCGAACTCCGCCTCCGTCGTCGCCGCAATGCATGGGATGTCAGCTCTCCCGGTTGCGGAGGTTATGGCATTGCGGGATCGCGTGCGTGGAGACACGATGGGACCGTTGAAGATGACGCCACCTGTCGACGAAAGCATCTCGGCACTTGCAGACCGGACCGCCACCATCGGAGAGAAGATCCTGCTCGATCACGGCGCCCAGCTCATTACCGGCAAACTCATCATCCCAACGGAGCAGACAGTAACGCAAGCGCCGGAGCTCTTCAAGTTGTCTGACCTGACAACGTTTTGGAATCCAGATTGGTCTCTGGAACGGGCGGGATTTGGAGGGGCAGGCGGCGGCCTTCCCGGAATTCGCGGAGACACTTATTTGGATGGCACCACTCTGGCGGTTTTTCCGCGAGATGAGGTGCGTGGGGCGTTGCTCCGCCGAACTGTCGATTTGACCGATAAACCATCGCTTTCCGTTGATGTGGGCGCCGATGCAGGACGAGCATGGCGGCTGGTGATTTTCGTTAATAACGACAAACTGCTTAGTCAACTCATCCAAGGAGACTCATTGACGAAGGAGAGCGGGTCGGAGCATCTTTGGAAACACATTGATCTTGACTTATCGAACTACCGCGACCAATCGGTTGTCATCAGACTTTATGATTTGGTACTTGTCCCGGGCTTTCAAGCCGGGAACTCTTACTGGCGAAATCCCCAGATCCATTAATCAGCGGACAGTTCAACTGCTTGCACAGGTTGTACCAGACAGCCGAATGTGCGGTTCCCCGAAAACGATGTTTTCATCCCTTAGCTCGAAGCTGGTCGAGTTTCGGTTAGCAGCGAATCCTTGTTCAGGAAGCTATTGCTCCCTGAATCTGTGGGTGGGATGTAGGGGCTCCAGGATAGGCGGCAAGGACCTTGTCGAAGACCGCATCCCAGGAACAGCGCTGGGCGTAGCGGCGGGATGCTGCGCGCATGGCCATTCTATTTGTTGGATGATTCACGACGTGGGCAATGGCAGTGGCGAAGTCTTCGTCGTTGACGATGCGGCCCGGAGTCAGAGGCGCGGCAGCCTGGGCGGCGCGGCATTTTTCGCAGCACGTGGATGCTGGCGCGATCGCCGATTCCGCTGCGGAGCGAAGGATGTGGGCGGGGCCTCCGTCCGGGGTGACGATGGCCGGGACGCCGCTGGCCAGGGCTTCGAGGACTACGTTCCCGAAGGTGTCGGTGTGGGAGGGGAAGATGAGGAGATCCATGTTGGCGTAGGCGATGGCGAGGGCTTCGCCGCGGAGGACGCCGGGGAGCTCTGCTTCGGGTAGAGCGCGGCGGAGGGCTGCTTCTTCGGCTCCGTGGCCGATGATGAGCCAGCGGGGCGTGATGCCGAGGGTGCGGAGTTGGGCGTCGACTTTGGGGAGGAGCGCTACGTTTTTCTCGACCGACAGGCGGCCTACGTAGCCCAGGACTGGTTGGCTGATTTCGGTGTCGTCGAGGGCGCGGGTGCGGCGCGTCGGGGTGAAGAGCGTGGTGTCAACGCCGCGCTGCATGAGGTGGCAGGAGCGGTGGGTAGTGCGCTCGAGGAGAGTGCAGAGGGTGGGGTTGGGAGCGTAGAGGGCCTCGGCTCGCCGATAGAGTTGCGCGGTGATTTGGAGCGTGGTGGCTTCGACGGTGCGCTCGATTGCGACGCCGGCGCGGCCGAGGGATCGGGTGAGCCAGCGCATGCGGCGGGCAGCGTACTCGTGCAGATTGGTGTGCCAGCTGGCGACGAGTGGAACGTTGAGCTGATGGGCGAAGTAGGCTCCAAAGAGGCCGAGTTCGCTGGGGCCGGTGATGTGGATGACGTTGGGACGGAAGGCGCGGACGGTCGCGGAGATGAGGTCGGAATAGCGGAAGAAGAGCGGGTCGAAGCTGAGATCTTTTTCGACTTGCACGGCGAGCGGGCTGCGACCTAGTTCGAGCGCTTCGACAGAACCGTCGGGGGCAAGTAGCCGCGTGGTCTGGCCGGCTCGGACACAGAGCATGGGGATGTTGTGGCGGCGCGCGTAAGCGGTGAAGTTGCGGCTGGTGTGCGCTACGCCGTTGACCTCGTGGAAGCTGTCGGGGAAGTAGGCGATGCGTGGGGCGCGGGGAGGCAGCATCAGGGAGGATGCTAACAGTGGCGTGTTGCAGGAGGAATAAAGCAGGGATTAGGGATTAGCCAAGGCACCTCACTTCCTAAGCCCTAATCCCTGTTCCCTGCTCTTGGTCTGGTCTGGGCGATGTCGGGGCCGAGGAGCTCCTGGGCGCTGGCTTCCGGGGTCTCGGGGATGGGAGCTTCGGTGCGGGGCTGTTCGATGTCGAGATGGTTGCGGGTGAGGCCGTCTTTGAGGATGGCGAAGGCCGCTTCGGGCGTGTCGGCGAACTGGAAGAGGTCGAGGTCCTTGATGCCGATGGCACCTTTGTCGGCGAGCAGCTCCAGGTTGACTACATTTTTCCAGTAGGACGAGCCGTAGATGACGATGGTGATTGGCTTCGAGAGCTTGTGGGTCTGGTCGAGGGTGAGGAGTTCGAACATTTCGTCGAGCGTGCCGAAGCCGCCGGGGAAGACGACGAGGGCTTTCGCGAGATAGGCGAACCAGTACTTGCGCATGAAGAAGTAGTGGAAGTTGAAGTTGAGCGCGGGCGTGATGTAGGGGTTGGGCTGCTGTTCGAAGGGCAGCATGATGTTGAGGCCGATGGTTTTGCCGCCGGCTTCCCAGGCGCCGCGATTCGCCGCTTCCATGATGCCGGGACCGCCGCCGGAGGTAATGACGAAGCGGTGACGGCGGCCGGGAAGGTTCTTCGACCACTGGGTCATGAGGCGGGCGAGGGAGCGGGCGTCTTCGTAGTAGCGGGCCATCTCGACGGCGGCTTCGGCGCGCTTGTGGCGGAGAGCGGAGGTTTCCTCAGGATCGCGGGCGGGCTGCTCGGACTCGGGGGCGGGAGCTACGGAGCCGGTGTTGTCGAGGAGTTCTAGTTCGTGCGAAGCGACGTCGAGAGCGCGGAAGCGGGCGGAGCCGAAGAAGACGACGGTGTCCTGGATACGCTCGCGGCGGAACCGAGCCATGGGCTCGTTGTACTCGGCGAGGATGCGCAGGCTGCGACCATCGGGGGAGTTGAGGAAGTCGGAGTTTTCGTAGGCGAGCGGCGCGGTGGGGAGAGGCGGAGGGGTTTGGTTGTCGGGCATGGGATCGCTTTCGTCAGCCGCGGAAGTCGCGGTAGTGGAGGAGTTCGCTGACGCCGATCCAGACATCGAGCAGGCCGATGCCGGAGACGAGGCCGCGCACCCAGCCCTTGTTGATGACGCTTTCGACGGCGGGGTGGGCGATCAGCCAGCCGTTCTGGTCCCAGTAGCGAGGCGACCAAGGAAGGACCGCGAGGAGGCCGCCAATGTAGAAGCAAAACAGGACGAGGACGATGAGGCTCATGCGCTGCAACCAGATGGGGGCCGGCGGAGGGGTGTGCGGGGCGCGCGGATCGGGGGCATCGCGGGGAGGTTTCGCGGCTTCCATCAGTAGTGGGTCCTGGTGCGCTGCCATCGTCTGAGGTTATCAGGTGCTGCGCGCACGGCGATAGCTGATCGCGGCAGGGTCCTGCGCGGACGGCGAGAGTTGTCTAGTGGTGAGGCGCGGGATTGGTGGGGTGGGGCGTGTGCAGGTCGGTGGCGATCTGCTGGGGGGTTTCGTCAACGCCGTGCATGGCCAGGCCAAAGTGCACATCGTTCTTGATGCCGGAGATGGAGACTGGGAGCTCGAGGCCCCTGCCATGCTTGCGGAAGAGCGGATCGAAGGGAGCGAGCAGGGCAGACTTCCAGCCGGTTACCATCTGCGAGGCCGTTGCAGCGGTGCTGATGTGGCCGAGAAACCGATAGGCGCCGCCGTTAACCAAGTAGGCTCCATGGAGCTGCGCGGCACCGCCGGGAACTTCGTAGTGAAGCGAGGGGACAAGCAGCAGCGCGTTGCCGAGGGAGAAGTCGACGGTCATCTGGGAAGCGACTTCGGGCTTGAGGTCGCTCCCCGCGGCCTTGGAGTCGTCGGGGTGGCCCTGGGCGCGCATGGAGAGGGAGTCGATGCGGTCCTGGAGCTGGGCGTTCGTGAACTCGACGCTCTGAATGTGGACGGTGCCGGCGAGCTGAATCTTCTGCGCGACGCGTACGTCGCCGGGCGGAATGTGGAGCTTGGCGTTGAGGGTGACATTGCCGCGCATGATGGGCGGGCTGGACTTCATGGCTAGTTGGAGGAGATCTTCGATGCGGCCGCGGGGCATGTTGACGGTGAGGTTGATGTCGTGGCCCTTGCCGTGGATGCCGACGATGGTGCCCTGGGCGGTGAAGTGGGAGTGAAGCAGCGTGGCGGTGACGGGAGCGAGGGTGGTGTCGCCATTGGTGCCGTCGACGTAGGCGTGGAAGGTGGTCTCGAGCGGAACGGGGTGGTCGGAGATGTCGAGCGAGAAGTTGGGGGTGGTGGTGGTGCCGTCGATGGTGATGTGGTCGAGGCGGCCGGCGTAGTCGCCCGTGGAGGAGAGCGTGCCGCCGATTCCCTTGATGGTGCCGAGGTCCGCGTTGGTGAAGGTATAGTGGCCATCCACCGGCGTGGAGCGGGGATCGTCACTGTGCCAGGGGCCGAAGTGGCCGGTGGCGTGGATGGCGCCGACGGGCTTGGGATTGATGAGGAAGGCGTCGTAGAGCATGGGACCACCGGCACCGACGTCGGTGAGCTTGAGGTCCTGGATGGCGAAGCTGAGAGAATCCTTTGCCGGGTTGGCGTTCTCGATGACGAGGTTGACGTTCTTGCAGAAGATCTTCGCGACAGTGATCTTGATGCGCGAGTCGGGAGCGGTGATGTGGGGCATGTGCGGTCCGCTGTGCGGCGGGATGTGGAGGTCCATGCCGTCGATGTCGACGCGCGCGATGTCGGCCTTGAGATGCAGGAGCGAGTGCAGCGAAGTGTGGAAGATGAAGTGGTTGACGCTGAGCATGGGCGGCGCGGGGAGACCCTGCTTTTGCTTGAGATCTGGCTGGGTGGGGCCGGCAAGATAGAAGATGCGCAGGCCGCGGCCTTCGACCTTGAGGCCGGTGGCAACGGATACGTCGAGGGAGTCGAGCTCGACGGGCGAGTGGAAGCGGTTGCTGAGGGTGGTGACGACGCTGCTGCGGAGCATGGGGCCGATGTGGTGGGCGACATACTCGGCTGTGAGGAAGAAGGCGATGAGGAACAGGCCGAGAAAGATGGCGACGGCGGCAAGCCAGCGGTTACGCGTGCGGTGTTGGCGGGGAGGCTCTGTTTCGCCGAGGGTCGTGCGGGTTTCGTGCAATTTACCGACTCCAGTCTTCGATTCGATGCGGTGAAAGGGGGAAACGTCACCTAAGACAGCTTCTAGCTTTTAGTGAAATTGACCGCGAGGCGGTCTGCGGCGGGGTCTCCTAGCTGACGTTTGGGCGGGGATGAGAAAATGGGGTGATGCTTCAATTAGCTGGCGCCGGCAAACGATACGGCCACAAACTCCTCTTCGAAGATGTTAACTGGCTGGTCACGCCCAATGAGCGAACTGGCCTGGTGGGCGGCAATGGTACGGGCAAGTCTACGCTGCTGAAGATCCTGGCTGGGTTGGAGACGCTGGACTATGGTCAGCGGACGCACATCAAGGGCATGACGCTCGGATACCTGCCGCAGGACGGGCTGGCGCTGTCGGGGCGATCGGTGTTCGATGAGTGCCTGAGCGTATTCGACGAACTGCGCGACATGGAGACGGAGCAGGAACAGCTGACGCATGTGCTGAGCGATGCGGATCCTAAGTCGCGGGAGTATGCGGCCGCTGCGGATCGCTACTCGGAGATCGCGGAGCTGCTGCATCACCACGACATCTACACGCTGGACTCGCAGGTAGGTGCAGTGCTGGGGGGATTGGGATTCACGAAAGAAGACTGGGCTCGGCGGACGGAAGAGTTTTCCGGCGGCTGGCAGATGCGGATTGCGCTGGCGAAGCTGTTGCTGCAGAAGCCTTCGCTACTGCTGCTGGATGAGCCGACGAATCATCTGGATTTGGAATCGCGCAACTGGCTTGAGGATTATCTGCACAACTACGAGAACGCGTTTGTGCTGATTTCGCATGATCGCTACTTTCTCGACGTGACGGTGAACAAGACCGTTGAAGTATGGAACAAGCGGATGCATGTGTACCACGGCAACTATGAGAAGTATCAACAGCTGAAGGAAGAGCGGCGCACGCAACTGATGAGCGCATACAAGAATCAGCGCGATCGCATTGAGGCGTTGGAGACGTTCATCAATCGCTTTCGCGCGCAGGCCACCAAGGCCAAGCAGGTGCAGTCGCGAATCAAAGAGCTGGAGAAGATCGAGCGCATCGAGGTGCCGGAGGAAGAGGCGACGATTCACTTCAGCTTCCCGCAGCCGCCGGCGAGTGGCCGCACGGTGATCGAGGTGAACAACCTGCGGAAGGTTTATCCGACTCCTGATGGCGGGACGAAGGTGGTGCTCGACGACGTGAGCTTTACCATTGAGCGCGGCGATCGCATTGCGCTAGTGGGCGCGAATGGCGCAGGTAAATCGACCATGATCCGCATGCTGAGCGGGCTCGAGGCGCCGACGTCGGGCAAGATTCGGCTGGGACATAATGTGCTGGCGGATTATTTTGCGCAGGATCAGTACAAGGTGCTGGATGGGTCGGCGCAGATGCTGGATGACATTACGGGGAGCAATCCGAAGGTGGATGTGGTGACGCTGCGGTCGCTGCTGGGATGCTTCATGTTCTCGGGCGATGATGTATTCAAGACGCTGGGCGTGCTGAGCGGCGGGGAACGCAATCGGTATGCGATGGCGAAGATGCTGGTGAGCCCGGCCAATTTTCTGCTGCTGGATGAGCCGACGAATCATCTTGATCTGCGCGCGAAAGATGTACTGCTGGAGGCGATTCGCGAGTTTACCGGGACGGTGATTTTCGTATCGCACGATCGGTACTTTATCGATGGGTTGGCGACGCGGGTGTTCGAGGTCGAGGATCGGCGTCTGCATATCTATCCGGGGAACTATGAGGACTATTTGTTCCGCAAGCAGGGTGGGATCCCGACGAATACGGCTGAGGCGGAAAAGATGCTGACGCATGACTCCGCGACGAATGCGAAGGTGGACGCGGCTACGGGGATGTTCAAGGTGGCGGCAGCGAAGGCTGCGAAGGTTGATGCGGCAACAAGTGTGCACGAGATTGAGGGATCGCTGACCGCGGTGACGCCGGCACCGAAGTCCAATGTGAAGCGGCTGAATCCTATCAAGCTGAAGCAGCTGGAAGATCGCGTGGCGGCGATCGAAGAAGAGCTTCCGGATTTGGAGGCGCGGATTCAGGCGGCCGAGCAGCAGCAAGGGATCTTTACGACGGCAGAGGCGGCGCAGGCGGTCGCGGCGGAACTGGATGCGCTGCGTGAACAGCATGCGGCGCGCACCGCGGAGTGGGAAGATCTCGCGACACAGCTTGAGGAACAGAGCATCGCATGAGCGCGGCGGCGGGTGGTGCGTATTCCGCGACGCCCTTGCCGCGAAAGCTTGGGCTGGTTACGGCGAAGGGTGGGGTGGGTGAGGTCGCGGTGCTGGGTGAGCCAGAGGGGTTTCGGGGGCTGCTGGGTGAGTTGCCGGAGTCGGTGAAGCTGCATGCGCGACTGACGGCGACGACGGTGCTCGCGCTTTGCTTTGTGCGGACGCGCGCTGAGCTTGGGGCGTTGATGGAGTTGCTAGGGGCGCAGTTGCCGCCGGCGGCGCATGTGTGGGTGGTGCATCCCAAGGCGCGGCTGAAGCCGGACTTCAATCAGAATGATGCGCGCGATGCGGGGCTTGCGGTGGGGCTGGTGGATTACAAAGTTTGTTCCGTCGATGAGGACTGGTCGGGGCTGAAGTTTGCGTGGCGGAAGCGCTGAGTCGTAGCGAGTCTGCATAAGATAGGTGCATGCGAATTCTTGTGATCGGTGCGGGCGCGGTGGGTGGGTATTTTGGCGGGCGACTAGCAGCGGCTGGGCGCGATGTGACGTTCCTGGTGCGTGAGGGTCGAGCGGAACAGTTGCGGCGAACGGGGCTGCAGATCTTTGATGTGTATGGCGATGTGACGGTGCCGCCTTCCGTGTTGAAGTTGCTGACGGCAGAAGAGCTGAAGGCGAGACCCGAGGCGTTTGATTTGATCCTGCTGAGTACAAAAGCGTATTCGCTGGAGAGCGCGATAGCGGACTTTGCGCCGGCGGTGGGAAAGGGGACATCGATTCTGCCGCTGCTGAATGGGATGCGGCACCTGGAGATGCTGGAGGCGCGGTTTGGCGGGGAGACGGTGCTGGGCGGGGCAACTTATATTTCGGCGGACATGGATGCGGAGGGCGGCGTGCACTCCATGACGCGGCTGCACGATCTGAACTTTGGCGAGCGCGACAAGGCTGTGACGGAGCGGGTGCGGGCGATTGAGGCCACGCTGACCGGCGTGGGATTCGAGATGCGGCTGCGGGAGGATATTGTGGCGACGATGTGGCAGAAGTGGACGCTGCTGGCGTCGCTGGGTGCAATCACCTGCCTGATGCGCGGGTCGATTGGCGCGGTGGCGGCAGCGCCGGGGGGCGTCGAAACGGCGCAGGCGATTATTGCCGAATGCGTCGCGATTGCGACGGCGAACGGGTACGCTCCGGTAGATGCGACAGCGCAGGCGACGACGACCCAACGGCTGGTGGAACCGGGGTCGTCGCTCACGGCGTCGATGTATCGGGACTTGCAGAAGGGCGCGCGCGTGGAGGCAGATCAGATCCTCGGCGACCTGCTGGAGCGCGGTCGGCGGCACGGAGTGGAGGCTCCTCTGCTGCGAGCGGCGTATGCGCAGTTGAGCGTGTACTCTGCTTCGATCAAGAGCTAATAAGATTCTGCGATTTCTCTTGCATGTTGGCGACTGCAAGGATATATTGCGAACTAGCAACAATCGATGCCCTATGGGAAACGATTTATATAACCGGATTGCGGTGCTTCGGGCGGAGAGGAATCTTTCGCGGCAGGACCTCGCGGACGCGCTGGGGATTAATTACCAGACGGTGGGGTGTCTGGAGCGGGGGGACTATAACCCGTCGCTGACGCTGGCGCTGGATTTGAGTGCGTACTTCGGGCTGCCGGTGGAGGCGATTTTTTCACGGCACCCGCTGCGGCCGTTGAGTGAGGCGGTGTACGGGGATGGCAATGGTGAGGTGGAGAAGAAGGCGATGAAAGGGAGGGCGCGATGACGGCTGCGAGTTACAAGGTGTTTGGGATTCCGATGGAGCAGCAGAGGGCGCGGCGGAAGCTGGTGGTCGCGGTATATGCGGTGCTATTAATGTTCTGCGTGGGCAGTATCGTGTTTGCGCGAACCGCACCGATCGCCTACAACTGGACGATTTACGTGACGATGGCGGCCGCGATGCTGGTATTTGGCGGGGTCGGCGGAGTCGGCGGCCGCTATGGGTTGATCAAGCCGTTTCCGAACAAGCCGCCTCGGCCGGAACCGGTGATGGTGGATGCGATTCGGTTGCAGTTGGCTCCGATGACGGCGGGAACTCCCGATGAGTCTAGCTGGAAGAACGATGAGCGGGAGCTTAGCCGCAGAGATCGAGCGCATTACCAGGCCTACCAGGTGGTGGCAAGCGCTTTCCCGGTAGTCCTGCTGCTGGCGGCGTTAGGACTGAAGGTAGCCCAGGGGTCGCTCCAGCTCGCGTGGTTGACGACGACGACGGTGCTGCAGTCGATCTTCGCCGTGGCATTGCTGGAGACTGTACTGGCCATGACGCTGCCGGCGGCGATTATTTTGTGGAACGAGCCGGATATTGATTTGGGCTGAAGGTGCGCTGTTTGTGGAGGTGTGGGTGCTTGAGCAAACGCAGTTTCTCGGGATGCCGTTGAAGACGCAGAAGCAGCGGCGGTTGCTGGTGGTGCTGTATTACGCGGTACTGTTTGGCTTAGCCGTGGTGGGTTTATGGATAAACAAGAGAGACTGGGGCCCGCTGGTGGCGCAGACTTTCGTCGTCGGTGGTCTGCTGGGCGGGATTCGGATAGGCGGGCCGGTGAAGATATATGAAGAGCCGATTCTTCCACTGGACATGGAGGGCGCGGTGCAGACGCTAAACCTCTCGGGGAGGAAGCGGTTCGATTCGACGTGGTCGTCTTTAGACGAACGGGAGCGGGGACAACGCGATATGGCACACTACACGGCGTACCGGATTCTGCGGTGGAGCTTTGGACTGTTCGTGCTGGGATATTTTGGGGTAAGTGCGTTTGCGCCTGCGTGGCTTGCGGACAAGACACTGTTTCTGCTGTGGCTGTTTCTGCTGTACGTGTTGTCGCTGCCGCAGGCGGTGGTGTTGTGGACGGAACCGGAGGGGCCGGCGGGGGAGTTGGTCGAGGTGCGCGCTGGGGCGCGATAGAGCGCGGAGGATGGTTGGGTGATAATCACCTATGGCTTCTCTTTGGACTCCTACCAGTTGGTCTGATCGACTTGCAGAACTTGAAGCGCGCACGAGCCCTGCGAAGGATGTGCCGTTACGCCGCGATGTGCGGTCGCTGGGTGCGCTGCTGGGGCAGGTGTTGCGGGAGCAGCCGGGGAATGCGCTGTTTGGCGCGGTGGAGAGCTTGCGGCGGACGGCGATTGCGCGGCGCGAGGCGGATGCGAAGGGCGACGTGACGGCGGCGCAGGAACATCTGCAGCAGGCGCAGGCACTGACGCACGAGGTGGCTGCGGACGCGCGGACAGCGTTCTTCCTGGCGCGAGCGTTTGCGTTTTATTTTGAATTGATTAATTTAGCCGAGACGAACCATCGCAAACGGCGGCGGCGGTCGTCGTTGCTGGAAGCGGCAGCCGAGCCACAGCGCGGAAGTTTGCGGGGAACGCTGCGGCGTTTGCGGGACGCGGGGTTCTCGCGCGAGATTACGCTGGCGCTGCTGGAGCAGATTTGCATCATTCCGGTGTTCACGGCGCACCCTACGGAAGTCGCGCGGCGCAGCGTGATGTTCAAGCGGCGCAGCATCTCAGACTTGCTGGAGAAGCTGGATGGGATTCCGCTTCCGGTCACAGAACTGGATGAGCTTGAGGCTGCGCTGCTGGCGGAGATTACAGCGCTGTGGCAGACCGATGACGTGCGCCACGCGCGGCCGACCGTTCGCGATGAAGTCCAGATGGGGCTGGACTACTACGACGCGTCACTCTTTGAGACGGTACCTGTTTTGTATGCGGAGATGGCGAGCGCGTTGGACGCGGAGTTCCCGGGGACGGAGCCGACGCAGTTGGCCGATCTTCCGGTCGTGGTGCAGTTCGGGTCGTGGATTGGCGGCGATCGGGATGGCAATCCGTTCGTGACGGCAACGACTACGGCGGAGTCCATCGCGATGTCGCGCGAGGTCGTGCATGACTACTACGTGGCGAGACTGACCGAGTTGTTCGGGCAGCTGGCACCGTCGACGCGGCAGGCACCGATTTCGTCGGCGCTGCACAACCGGCTCGCGGGCTCCCTGAAGGAGTTGAAGGCGGCAGGGTATGCAATGGAATTTGTGGGCGACTTCCCTACCGAGGCGGTGCGGATGCAGATTGCGTGCATGACGCTGCGGCTGGGAGGAGCGCCGGCTGTGTCGATGCACAAGCATTTGGCGCTGCCGTTGGAGGCGACGCTTCCGCGGTATGAAACGGCGGCGGAGTTGCTGGAGGACTTGACGCTGCTGCACGAGTCGTTGGCGGAGAATCGCGGGAAGCGGTTGGCGGAGCGGTTTGTGGATCCGCTGCTGCTGGCGGTGCGGACGTTCGGGCTGCATCTGCAGACGCTGGATATTCGGCAGCACGCGAAGGTGGATGCGGCGGCATTGCGGGAGCTGAAGGCGGGTGGGGGGTTGAGTGCGCAGACGTCGGAGGTGATGTCGACCTTCCGGGCGATTGCGGAGTTGAAGCAGAATTTGCCGGCGACGATTGCGCTGTACGTGGTGTCGGGTGCGACGTCGGTGGAGGATGCGCTGACGGTGGTAGAACTTGCGCGGATGGGCGGCGTGAAGGTCGAAGGTGGAACGAGCGCGAGTGGGGAGCATGATCCGGGGCTACAGCCGGTGCTGCTGTTTGAGTCGATTGAGGATCTGCGGAATGCGCCGGTGGTGTGCGGCGCGCTCTGGACGCACGAGGCATATAAGCCATTATTGGAGGCGTGGGGTGGCCATCAGGAGATGATGCTGGGCTATTCCGATTCCAACAAAGATGGCGGGATGATTACGAGCACGTGGGAGATTTGGAAGGCGCACCGCGCGCTGCACGAGGTGGCTCGAGAGTGCGGCGTGACGCTGCGGCTGTTCCACGGACGCGGAGGCACGGTGGGGCGCGGCGGCGGGCCAACGCATGGCGCGATCTTTGCGCAGCCGCTGGATAGCTTTACGGGGCAGCTGCGGATTACGGAACAGGGTGAGGTGCTGAACTGGAAGTACTCGGATGTGGTGCTGGCTGAACGGAATTTGGAACTGATGATTGCTGCGGCGCTCGATGCGCTTGCGCGGCCGGGCGTGAGGCCTGGAGTGAAGCCGGTGCTGACAGGCGAGATGCTGCCGGAGTGGGAGGCGGCGCTGGATGAGCTGTCGGCGACCTCGTTTGCGTTTTATACGAAGCACCTGATGGATGATCCTGAGGTGTTCACGTACTTTGAGCAGGCGACACCGGTTGCGGAGCTGGAGCATGCGCGCATTGGGTCGCGGCCGGCGAAACGTGCGGATACGAGTGCGTCGGGAAAGCCGGCGGCGAAGCGTAGCCTGGCGGATCTGCGGGCGATTCCGTGGGTGTTTGGGTGGATGCAGTCGCGGCATGTGGTGCCCGCGTACTTTGGCGTGGGGTATGCGCTGGAGCAGTATGCGGAGAAGCACGAGAATGGACTGGCGTTACTGCAGGAGATGATGCTAGCGCAGCCGCTGTTCGTGGACATCATCAAGAATGTTGAGATCGCGATGGCGAAGGCGGACTTCGGGATTGCGAAGCAGTACTCGCTGCTGGTGAAGGATGAGGGGCTGCGCGAGCGGGTGTTTACGACGCTCGAGACGGAGTTCAATCGCACGCGGCGGATGGTGCTGGCGGTGGCTCAGCAGAAGGTGTTGCTGGAGAGCAACCAGGTGCTGGCGCGGTCGATCCGGTTACGCAATCCATACGTGGATCCGATGAGTTTGTTGCAGCTGGAATTGTTGCGAAGGAAGCGCGCGGGCGAGCAGGGTGAGGAGCTGGATCGCGCGATTACGGCGACGATTAATGGGATCAGCGCGGGGCTGCGGAATACGGGCTGAGGGTCAGATCGGAAAGACCGAGACCTGTGAGCTAATTCGATGTGGCTTGAGGCGTGATCTTGATAGCTTTGTTTTTGGAGAAGACGATGACCAGGGGATGTCCGTTGTTGTCGAATTTGACGACGCGGTTGCCGGTGTTGTCGGAGTTGGGGACGGTGACTTCGCCGAGCGACATCATGGCCTGGTTTTCGCTCATGCCGAGCACGACCTGGTGCTGATCGATGGCGGACCACATGGAGGCAGGCCAGAAGTTGTAGAGCTTGTGGGGGTCTTCGTAGAAAAAGATGTTGTCGTTGATGAAGTTGTAGCTGCCGTTATCGTGGTTGCCAACGGGAGTGGCGTAGAGCGTGGTGGGGTCAGAGGATTTGGGCATCGTGAAGGCGAGCAGGACGTGGCGGTCACCGGGGGCGATGCGGAAGACCGCGGGACCGGTGGCAGGAGCCTTCTGTTCGAAGACGCCTTTGATGAGCAGGGGCGTAGCACCGAGGAGGTTGCCAACAGGCTTGGAGTAATCGACGTGATTGCCCTTGTCGAGGTAGTAGGCGAGCTGGCCGCCGGCGCTGATCCAGACGGTCTGGCCGATGAGGGCGCGCTGGTCGGCGAGTGAGTCGGGACGCTCTTTTTTGAGGAAGACATTGTCGTCGGGGTCGATTTTGATGTCGGCGTAGGGATCTTTTTTGACCGGTACGTCTTCGTGGTTGGCCTTATAGATGAGGCCGATGCGCACACCAACCGCGAGCACCATAACTGCCGTTAGGCCGAGGCCAATCTTGAGTCCCTTTTGCATGAAAATCCTCCCTCCTGACAGATTAGCTTGGTCTGGAAAAGGTTGCGAGCGATAGGCAGGAAATCGGTGTTGGGCTATGATCGCGTGCATACCCAAAACCGAGGTCTCCTGCCATGCGTGTGCTTCGCGTCCTGCTGCTCGTTCCGATGATTTTGATGCTGCTGCCTGCACGCGGGCAGGTCGCAGTAAAGAACCCGGCGACGCTTTCGCCGGCCGTGACGCGGTATGTGAAGGTGCCGGCTGCGGAGTGGATCGTGCTGAAGAATGTTCGCGTGATCGATGGAACGGGTGCACCAGCGATCGAAAAGACAGACGTGGTGATTCATAACGGCAAGATCTATTCGATTGGCGTGGCCGGGACGATTGCGCCGGGGGCGACGGTGATGGATTTGAGCGGGCACACTGTGTTTCCGGGATTGGTGGGGATGCACGATCACCTGTACAATATTGCGCGGCCGAATCTTGATGCGCAGGGGCGTTCGGAGCCTCCACTGATGGTGCCGCAGCTGGCGTTTTCATCGACGCACTTATACCTGGGGGCGGGCGTGACGACGCTGCGCACTACCGGGTCGGTTGAACCGTACACGGATTTGAACATGCGCGATGCGATCGATAAGGGAGAGATTCCCGGGCCGCACATGGATGTGACAGGGCCTTATCTGGAGGGATCAAAGTCGGTGTTCATCCAGATGCACAAGCTACGCGACGCGGAGGATGCGCGCGAGACGGTGGACTTCTGGGCGAAGCAGGGCGTGACCAGCTTCAAGGCGTATATGTTCATCACGCGCGCGGAGCTGAAGGCGGCGATTGATGAGGCGCATCGGCATGGGCTGAAGATTACCGGACACCTGTGCGCGGTGACGTATCCCGAGGCTGCGGAGTTGAGGATCGACAACCTGGAGCACGGATTTTTTGTGAACACGCAGCTGGATCCGGGCAAGCAGCCGGATGAGTGCCCGAACACTGTGGGAAGTCCGACGCTGGCAAAGATGACTGCCGGCGGACCTGAAGCAAAGGCGCTGATCGACTTGCTGGTGAGCCATCATGTGGCGGTGACGTCGACGCTGCCGGTGATGGAGCCCGACGATCCGACACAGGTGCACATTCAGACGCGGGTGCTGGAGACGATGGCGGTGCCGACGCGGGAGGCGTATCTGTACACGCGCAATTTGGAGCTGATGCGGGCAGCGGGGAATCCGGAGATGGCAGCGCAGAGGGCTGCGATGTTCAAGAACGGGATGGCGCTGGAGCGAGAGTTCGTGGCGGCCGGCGGTCTGCTGATGGCGGGGCCTGATCCGACGGGGGATGGCGGAACGCTGCCGGGATTTGGCGATCAGCGCGAGGTGGAGCTGCTGGTGAAGGCGGGTTTTACGCCGCTCGAGGCGATCAAGATTGCGACGCTGAATGGAGCGACGTTTGAGGGTCTCGCGAGTTCGATTGGGAGTATCGCGCCGGGCAAGAATGCGGATTTGGTGGTGGTGGAGGGCGATCCGTGCCGGAAGATTTCGGATATTGAGAACACGGAGATTGTGTTCAAGGATGGCGTGGGGTATGACTCGCGGAAGTTGCTGGAGTCGGCGAAGGGGCGGTATGGGCAGTATTGATTAGCTGACGGGCTCCATACTGCTGAATTGTTTTTCGAGGGCGATGAGGCTTTCGGCGGTGAGGGTGTCGGCGTGGCGGAGCGCGGGGAAGAAGATGCTCCAGGAGCCGGTGACGGCGACGCTGGCAATGCCGCCGATGACGACGGCGCGGACGGCTCCCCACCAGTAGGCGGTGAGGCCGCTCTCGTATTCGCCGACCTCGTTGGAGACGCCGATGAAGAGCCAGTTGATGCTGGAGACGCGGCCGCGCATCTCGGGCGGCGTGGCGAGTTGCAGGATGCTGGAGCGGACGACGACCGAGATCATGTCCGAGGCGCCGATGAAGATCAGCGCGATGCAGCTGAGCACGATGTTACGGCTGAGGCCGAAGATGATCGTCGCGACTCCGAAGATGCCGACGCAGACGAGCATGATTTTGCCGGCGCGGCGCTTGATGGGATAGACGAGCAGAGTGAGCGAGACGACGAGGGCTCCGAGCGAGGGCATAGCGCGCAGGAGGCCGAGACCGTTGGCACCGGAATGCAGGATGTCGACCGCGAAGATTGGCATGAGCGAGGCGGCACCGCCGAGCAGGACGGCGAAGAGGTCGAGCGAGATGGAGCCGAGCAGAAGCCGCGTGCCGATGACGTAGCGCAGGCCGGCGAGCATGGTGTCGACGGTGAAGCCCTTTTTCTCGGCAGCACCGCGTGGCTTGATAACGCTGAAGAAGCTGAGGAAGCTGAGAAGGCCGAAGAGAGTGAAGCAGTAGACCAGCGGTGCTCCATTGAAGTTGGCGAAGCGGCCGCCGAAGAGGTGTGCGAGCGGGATGGTGAAGAGCAGGCCGCCGATCATCGGGCCGGTGGCGTTGGCGATCTGGAAGATAGAAGCGCCCCAGGTGACGGCGTTGACGAAGTGGTCTTTGGGCACGAGCGTGGGGACGAGCGCGCTGGCGGCGGGTCCACTGAAGCAGCGGCCGGCTCCGATGACAAACAAAATGGAATAGATCAGCCAGATGTTCTGCGAGTGATGCAGCGCGAGCCACAGCAGGGCGAAGGTGGCGATCGCTTGCACGGTGTAGCAGGTGAGGATGACGGTGCGGCGGTCGTAACGGTCGGCGACATGGCCGGCGGGCAGAACGAAGAAGATGCCGGGGAGGAAGAGCGCGAGGCCGGTGTATCCGAGAGCTAAGGCCGAGTGGGTGATCTGATAGACCTGCCAGGCGACACCGACGGACTGCGCCTCGGCACCCATGATGCCCATCAGGCGTGCAGCGGAGTAGAAACGGAACTCGCGCGACTGCCATGCACTGGTGGCACTGGCAGGTTGCTGGGCGGCATCGCTCATCTGTCTACTATGCTGACACAGTTGAGGTGGCGCGGTCATGAATGGCCGCTATGATGGAGGCTAAGAGGACCAGAATGAGTGCACCGGATCGAGATACGCTGGGCAGCCTGCTGACGGAGACGCGGAATCCTGCGAGTGAACATTTGGATGAGCTGCCGACGCTCGAGATGCTGGCGCTGATCAACGCGGAAGACGCGACGGTGGCGGGTGCGGTGCAGGCTGAGTTGCCGCAGATTGCGAAGGCGGTCGATGCGGTGGCCGAGCGGTTTCGGCGGGGTGGGAGGCTGTTTTATATCGGCGCGGGAACCAGTGGGCGGCTGGGAGTGCTGGATGCCAGTGAGTGTCCGCCGACGTTTTCGGTGAGTGCGGACCTGGTGCAGGGGTTGATAGCGGGTGGCGATTCGGCGCTGCGGCTGTCGAGTGAGCACTCAGAGGATTCGCGCGAGGAGGGTGTGCGGGATTTGAAGGCGGCTGGTTTTGGCGCGGATGGAAAGCCGGACACGCTGGTGGGGATTGCGGCGAGTGGGAGGACACCGTATGTGCTGGGGGCGATGGAGTATGCGAAGAGCCTAGGCGCGCTGACGGTCGGGTTGAGCTGTGTGCCGGGGTCCGTGCTGGACAAGGCGGCGGACATTGCGATTACTCCGGCGACGGGTGCGGAAGTGCTGATGGGGAGCACTCGAATGAAGGCGGGGACGGCGACGAAGATGGTACTGAATATGTTGTCGACCGGGGTGATGGTGCGGACCGGCGCGACGTTTGGGAATTTGATGGTGAATATGCGGCCCACGAATGCGAAGCTCGTTGATCGCGCGGAGAGGATTATCGCTGCGGCGGTGGGGTGCGATGCAGCGACGGCAGCGCGGTTGCTCGTGGAGTCGGGGAGCGATGTTAAGGTGGCGATTGTGATGGGGAAGATGGACTTGAAGCGCGAGGCAGCAGTGGAGCGGCTGGCGAAGGCCGGGGGTATCCTCTCGGATGCGCTGGCGTGAAAATGTGTAAAGCCGTTCATGAGAGCGCAACAACGCGGGGTTAGAGTTGCCGTATGCGAGCCTACTTTTCCAAATCCAATTTGAAGCTGCTTGGACGCAGAGCGCTGCTTGGTTTGGCATTCCTGGTGATTGCCAAGCTGGCTGTTGCGTAGTTTGCACTGACGAGCGCCGCGCCGACCTCTGGAGCAAACGCTAGCTGAAGAGGGTGTGCTTGCGAGGCATTTCGATGCCCAGGTGTTCGTAGGCGAGGCGGGTGGCGACGCGGCCGCGGGGGGTGCGGTCTAGGAAGCCGATCTGGATGAGGAAGGGTTCGTAGACTTCTTCGAGGGCGTCCTGCTCTTCGGCGAGGGCGGCGGCAAGGGTGTTGAGGCCGACCGGGCCGCCATCGTATTTTTCGATGATGGTGCGGAGCAGGCGGCGGTCGAGCTCGTCGAAGCCATGGGCGTCGACCTCTAATAGCTCAAGGGCGGCGACGGCGGTGGGACGGTCGATTTTTCCGGCGGCGCGGACCTCCGCGAAGTCGCGGACACGGCGAAGCAGACGGTTGGCGATGCGCGGTGTGCCGCGGGAGCGCACGGCGATTTCGGCAGCGCCGTCGCGGTCGATGGGCACGCCTAAGACCTCGGCAGAGCGCTCGACGACCCAGCGGAGTTCATCGTCGGTGTAGAACTCCAGGCGGAGCAGGATACCGAAGCGGGAACGCAGCGGGGACGACAACAGGCCGGGGCGCGTTGTTGCTGCGACGAAGGTGAAGGGGTCGATGCGCATGACGTGCGTGCGGGCCGAGGGGCCGGTGCCGATCATGATGTCGAGTTGGTAGTCCTCGAGGGCGGTGTAGAGTTTCTCTTCCATGACGGGCTGGAGGCGGTGGATCTCGTCGAGGAAGAGAACTTGTTTGGGCTTGAGGTTGGTGAGGATGGCGGCCATGTCGCCCTGGACCTGGAGGGCCGGGCCGGAGGTCTGCTGAAATCCTACGTCGAGTTCGTTGGCGATGATGGTCGCGAGGGTGGTTTTGCCGAGGCCGGGAGGGCCGAAGAGGAGGACGTGGTCGAGGGCCTCGCCGCGGGACTTGGCGGCCTCGAGGGCGATGGCGAGTTGCTCCTTGGCTTTTGTCTGGCCGATGAATTCGGCGAGGCGCTTGGGGCGCAGCTTGAGCTCGACGGCATCATCGTCGTCGACGCGGCCGGCGGAGACGAGGCGGTCGGCCTCGGTACTGCGGGGCGCGGCTGTTCCGAGACCTATTTTTCGCTTTTGCTCGAAGTCCATCCTCAGGCGAGGATAAGGCGAAGCGGACGCTGAAGCAATCTGTGGAAGGAAGTGAGGGGAATTTTCGCGGGGCTTGGTCAGTGTGGCACCGCGCAGGCGATGGTACCTTGCGGAGTTCCGGCGGCTAAAGGCCGGGTGTAGACGTCTATAGTGGGCGTGGATCTTAATGCATTTGGATCTGGTGGCTGTTGAGGAAACCGGATCCCGGGAGAGTTCATGTCCATATCTTCACGTTGGTATCCGGCGCTGGTGGCGGCGTTGCTGCTGGCGGGCTCGATGACTGGGGCTGCGCAGCAACAAGCAGCGCCGCAGCCTAGCCAGCCGAGTTCCGTACCGCAGGCCACGCAACCGGCGGATTCGTCGATGCTGCATGCGCGCACCGGACCTCCGGCCCGAACCATTTACCTGGATGTGGTGGTTACGAGCAAGCCGGGCCAGCCGGTCACCGGGCTGGAGCAGAAGGACTTTACCTTGTGGGACGATAAAACGCCGCGCGAGATTACGTCGTTCGAGGCGGTCGACCAACGGAAGCAGCCGGTGGAGGCAATCCTTCTGATCGATGGTGTGAATACGGGGTACACGGAAATTTCGGAGGAGCGCATCGAGATCGACAAATTCCTGAGGGCTAATAGAGGGAAATTGACGCTGCCGATATCGCTGGCCATCTTCGGTAACCAGGGGATCAAGATGCAGGGGCGGTATAGCCTCGACGGCAACGCGCTGGCGGACGCTTTGGCGAAGTACACGATCAGCATGAGGGAGATTGGCCGGTCGGCGGGGTTCCAGGGGGCCGCTGAGCGCCTGGGCGACTCGTTGAAGGCGATGCGGACGCTGGTGGCGTATGAGTCGCAGCGGCCGGGCCGGAAGATTATTTTGTGGGTGTCGCCGGGCTGGGCTGCTCTGTCCGGGACAAGCGGAAATTTGACAGAGAACCAGAGGACGCAGATCTTCAACGACATCACGTTTTTGTCTACGGCGCTGCGCGAGGCGCGGACGTCGGTATACGCTATCGACCCGCTCGGGGTTGGAGAGTCGGTGGGACGAGCCTTTTCTTATGAACAATTTACGGCGGGAGTCAAGAAGCCTTCTGATGACAATGTCGGGGATTTGATGCTGCAGGTGATCGCCAACGAAACGGGTGGATTGGTGCGCAACAGTACCGGAGTTTCGGAGTTACTGCAGGAGTCCGTGGCGGATAACGTCGCGTATTATCGGCTGTCCTTTGAACCGCCGCCGACGGAGAAACGGGATGTGTACCACGCACTGAAAGTTACGGTGGCGAAGCCAGGTCTAACTGTAGCCACCAGCACCGGGTACTATGCTGAGCCGTAAATTTTGGTTGCCTGGGACTGAGGCGGCGGCTCGAAAAAATACATGTAGCAAAAACAACATGCAGCCTGCGTCTTGAGGCGAAGAAGTTGCGTCTCACTGATGCGTAACGGTTTTGTCATGTTGAGAACGAACGGGGAAGGTTAGTGCGCGGGCCGGCTAGCTGCCGCTCCGCGGTTGGTTGAGGGACGAACTCAAATTTTAGTCAGGTGAGCGTTGACTCTCAGGCGCGCACCGGATGGGAAGTCATTGATGAAGCGCCTGATCTCTGTATCTCTTACGATATTTTTCTGTGCTTGCCTGATGCTCGCGTCGGAACGCCGGGCGATGGCCTATGTTGATCCAGGCTCGGGGCTGCTGGCGCTGCAGTCGATCGGGTCCATGCTGGCGGCGGCTGCATTTTTCATGCGGCGGCGTATCATGGGGCTACTCAACAAAAAGAAGCCCCTTGCCAGCGCTGAGCCGCGGTTGGTTGATTCGCGTTTGGCGGGGCGGAAAGAAGACTCTCGCAACGCAGCATGACCAATGGAACGCCGATAGCCACATTCCGTGACCCAGCCGGGTCTCTCAGCCTGGAAGGCGATTTCGCCGTCCGCACGATCCATCCTGAAGCTCGCGACCAGGTGATGGAATTTGTCACCTCGTCGTTTTGCGAACGTTTGCAAGACCGCGGAGACATGGTCGCCAGCGCGATCAAGGACCAGCCGGAGGGGCTCCAGCTTCTGCATCCGAAGGTGCCGGTGCCAACGTATCCGTGGGAGTGGACGCCTTCGCAATGGCTGGCCGCCGCGGATTTGACGCTGTCACTGTGCGCCGAAGCTCTGGATGAGGGTTGGGTTCTGAAGGATGCGACACCGCTGAACATTCTGTTTGTGGGTTCGCGGCCGGTGCTGGTGGATGTGCTCTCGTTCGAGCGGTGGGACCCGGCACCGAAGGAGTATCCCTCGCACATCTGGCTGGCGTATGGGCAGTATGTTCGCACGTTCTTGTTGCCGCTCTTGATGAACCGGTTGCTGAGTTGGCCGCTGGAACTGTCGCTGTTCAAGCGCGATGGATATGAGCCGGTGGAGTTGTACAAGGCGTTGAGCTGGAGGCAGCGGCTTTCGTCCGAGGCGTTCTGGCCGGTGACCCTGGCGGCTCGCCTGGATGCGAAAGACGGCGAGAAGCGCGCCGCGAAGACTGCGCCTCAACACAAGTCTCCAGACCTGGCATTGCATCTGCTGAAGCGGACGCTCGGGAATCTACGCAAGCAGACGCGTCGAGCGATGCCGGAATATGCAGGCTCGGAGTGGTCAAACTATACGGCGACGCTTACGCATTACACGGCGCAGGAGAGCACGCAAAAGCTGGACTGGGTACGCAACGTGCTCGAGGAGCTGAAGCCGGCGCGGGTGCTGGACATTGGAGCGAACACGGGCGTATTCAGCGCGCTGGCTGCGGAGTGTGGAGCGGACGTGGTGGCGCTGGAGCGGGATGCGGCTGCGTCCGAAAGCCTGTATCGGATGACCTGCAACAGCCGGCTGTCGATCCAGACAATTCATACGGACCTGGCGCGGCCGACGCCGGCGGCTGGTTGGGAGAACCACGAGACCAGCAGCCTGCTGCACCGGCTGGAGGCGAAGTCAGACATGGTGCTGATGCTGGCGGTGATCCATCATTTGATTTTGATGGAGCAGATTCCGATCAGCGCGATTCTGGATTTGGCACACAAGCTGACGTCGCGAACCCTGGTGCTGGAATGGGTGCCGGTGTCCGATCCGATGTATCAAAGTCTAATGCGCGGCAGGGACGCACTATACGGCTCGCTGAGCGAAGCCGACTTGTTGACAGCGTGCGAGGGCCGCTTTCACATCCTGCGCAGACAGCCCCTGGAGAATGGTCGTATTCTATTTCTCTTCGCGATGGAATAATGCCGAGAAAGTAATTCAAGGAAGCGTGCCATGGGTTCGAATTTAGAGTCACGCCTGGAGCCCTCGCGCACGGAGAGATTGAAAAGGACAAGATGCTGAAGAAGCTCGGCCAGTGCCTCGGCCTCGCCTCCATGTTGCTGGTGATGAGCTACGGAGACTTGTTGGGCGGCGGGTATGACGTCCGCATGCATGTGCCGTTTGCACTGCACGGAATCGTGTGGGCGCAGTTGACGGACATCGTTCTGTTGGGGCTGTTGCTGTTCGCGGTGATTGGCCCCCTCTCGCGCACGCGGGCGTATCCGTGGGTGAAACTGCTGCTGACCATTGCGGTGCCACCCTACGTGATCCTGCTAGCGCGATCGGAAATTTCCCCTACAGTTACCAAGACTCTGGTTCTGTTGATTGCTATCGCCTGGACGGCATTTGTGTTGCTGTTGTGGATCAGGTTCAAGGACGCCTATCGCAAGTTGATGCGCGTGGGCGAATTCATCGCTGCCTTCCTTATGGTGTTCTGCTTCTGCAGCATTCTTCAATTGCTTTGGATCCTGCGATGGAAGCCCGGACCGCACCAACGGACCGCGGCGTGGGCGACGACAACACAGCCGGCGCGCGAACATCCGCGGCTGGTGTGGATTGTCTTTGACGAACTCTCGTATGACCAGGTGTATGAAGATCGCGCGGATGGTCTTGCCCTGCCAAACTTCGATGCCCTGCGCAGTGAGAGCACGGTGTTCACGAACGTGCAACCGATCGGCGACAAGACGGTGAAGATTCTGCCGTCGCTGTTGAGCGGGCAGGTGATCGACAAATACAACTTCACGTTCGACAATCGCCTGCAGGTGCGTGACCTGGGGACGCACGGCTATACGCTGCTCAACGGCTCGGGGACAGTGTTTGGGGATGCGCAGAGGAATGGTTGGCGCACGGCGGCGGTGGGCTGGTACAACCCGTACTGCACGATGTATGGGGGCGCGATCGACGACTGCTACTGGATGAATCTGGATCGGATGGATGGGCCGATGGCCCAGGATGCGAGCTTCTGGAGCAACGTGGGTTCGCCGTTGAAGCAGGCGGGACTGCAGATCGTGTGGCCCGCGCGCGCGGACGGAAATATTTGCACGTACGGGGTGCGACAGCGGACGAAGACTTACGTGGATTTGGAAGCGCACGCCGCGCAGGTGCTGAAGAGCGACCAGGATGACTTTGTGTTTCTGCACCTGCCGGTACCGCATAGCCCGGCGATCTGGAATCGCGCGCGTGGCGGCTATGCGCAGAGGTGCGGCGGTTCGTATCTCGACAACCTCGCGCTGGCAGATCGGGAGTTGGGGAGTATTGTGGCGACGCTCAAGAGCTCGCCGCGCTGGAAGGACACGACGCTGATTGTGGAAGGCGACCACTCGTGGCGCCTATGGCTGTGGAACGATCAGCCGGGATGGACGGCTGAAGATGCCGCAGCTTCTGAGTCGGGATTCGATGCGCGACCCGCGGTGATCGTGCATCATGCCGGGCAGACGCAGGCACAGGAGAACGACACGCCGTGGAGCCTGATCAACGTGCACGCGGTGGTCGAACAAGTGCTTCACCGCGGGATGGGGCAGTAACTGGCTCAGTACTTGAAGCGGTAGCGAACCTCCGCATAAATCTGTCGCGGATCGTTCCAGTGGAATCCGCCGAAGGTCAAGCTGTTGTCCAAAAGCACGCGGACATTGGCCACATTCAGCGCGTTCACCGAGACGGTGTATCTGTCTCCAAAAGATTTCCCGACGGAGACGTCGAAGGTGGTGTGGCTGGGCAGATACGGTCCGGGATACTGCGACTGCGGCGTTCCATAAAGCCCGTTGGTGAAGCCCGAGCCGTAATAGACATTTGTCGAGGCAGTAAATTTATATGGAAGAATTCCGTCGAAGCCCACGTTCAACGTGTTTCTCTGATCATGGTCGACCGGCGCGAGTCCGGGGGGATCGAACGGACATGCCGACGTCACCGGAGCTGGGCAGATGAGACCTCCCGTAATCGGCGAAGTCGCCTGCGCAATCTGGTTGGCATACGCAAGATGGAACTGGCCATGGTGGAAGACGTCGGGAGAGTGCAGGTTCAGAGACCATCCTTGAATGAGCGCATACGACCAGGTGATCGGCCAGAAGATATTCGACTCGCCAATGTTGTTGTGGTCCAGCCAGTTCTCTGCCCGGGTCTCGTAGTTGTTGATGTTGAGGGTCCAGTTGCGGTACGGAATGGTCACGCCGTATTGCCATTGGATATCGCGCTCGCCATGCAGAGGAGCGAACGTAAGATTCTGACCGTTGGCCAGGTCGAGCAGTGGGCCAGTAGCCGTAGCCAGAGGCGGCGCCTGGTAGTAGTACCCATAGAAGCCGGTGAAGACCCAGTTCAGTCGCGGGATGCGTAAGGCCGCGCCAAAGCGAGGATCGGTTGCCGTCTCCGAGATGCTCGCGTTGAACTGCGTTGCGCGAAAGCCCGTGATCAACGTGAACCATGGAGTGATCTTGAATTTGTCGTTGATGAATTCAGAGACAACCCCGCCGTTGACAGCGATCGAAGACGCCGGGACGTTGGGCGTACCGTCCGTGAAGACATTGTTGAAGTAGTTGTATTGGTGCTGGCCAAACCCGTAGAGGCCAACCTGAAGATCATTCTTCCAGAACGTTTTATGGAGGGCGGTCTGGCCTCCCACATAGCTCGCGTTCTGATCGACGGTCGAGATCACGGGAGTATCGTTTGGACCGCCCTGATAGTCGGCGCCGTTGTAATGGTAGAAGGGCGAAATCGTGAGCAGGGTGCTTGGATTGAAGGTGTGGATCCATGAGAACGTAACATAGCCATCGGGCTCACGCTCGGCATCGCGCAGGCCGCTCGATGGATAAATCTGATTTCCCGCTGAGTTCGGATCGGGATCGATGGGGATTTGATAATAATCCTGGCGTAACGACGTGACCACCCGATATTGGTTTTTGGAATCGGGATTGAAGATGAACGACGCGAATCCGCCGTAGCCATTCACCGCATCGTGAACCACTTCGGGAATAGGGGTTTGGAGTCCGTAGTTGCTGCGGTTTCCGTTCAGGCTCGCATAGTAGGCAAAGCGCTGCGTGTGTCCTCCGCAACTAATTTGATCGTCCATCTGGTAGAAATTTCCAGCCGTGAGGACCAGGTCGCATTCCCTGTCGCGTTCGAAACCGGTGCGCGGCACAACGTTGAAGACTCCATAGGTGCGATCCCCATAGTCGGCGTCGTAGCTGCCGCTATAGACCTCGAGAGTATCGATATCTCGAGGAGCGATCTGCGGGCCGAGGTTGGTGGCGATGTTGGTATTGGGAATCGGAACACCATCGATGAGCCAATCGACCTGATGGCCACCCATCATGTGCAGCATGTCGTGGGTCATGTAGGTAGCCGGCACATAGTCCGTGATCATCTCCATGCCGTTGGTGCGATCCGCTCCCGGAGTTTGTTGAATATCCACTCGGCTCAACATCGTGGTGGGTGTAACGCTATCGGTCGACACCTGCCCCGAAGTTCCCGGCACAACCACGCTCTCGCTCATCCCAGCGATCGCTAACGGAAAATGGAGGATGGGGCTGGTGTCGGACTGCACAATGACGTCCTGACTCATTTGCTGAAACCCCTTCGCTGAGACCGTGACCGTGTAATCGCCGATGGGCACAGAGGTGAAGACGAATTCGCCATTCGCGTTGGTTTGGGCCGAGCGGGTAAACGCTGAGTTCTGTGCTTTCAGCGTAAGCTGAGCCCCCTGGATGGGGCGATGTTGCGGGTCGTGGACGATGCCCTGCACGCTTCCGAAGATCGACGCCCACGCGAGCGTCGCGGGCAGCAGGAGTGCAAAGAAGCTGAGGAATAGCCGACGCGCGAGATGCGACCGTCGATGCAGCACGAAGGGGTACATGGAGATTTTCCTGGGCCACGCGGGCGTGACGATTTACTGGCACTGAAGGGAGCACGGCAGGGACTCACGGCTGAATTACAGCAGGAGGTTCGCGACGCGTGCGAGTGCTAGGCGAGGAAGGAGGGAGGTCCGCGCTTCTGGCGGGAGCGATCGAAAGAGATGCGGCGCAGGCACTCGGCTTGCGCGATGGGGGAGGGGTGGTGCAGTGAGAACGCAGCGTGCGTCGGGCCTGCGCCGGGAGTCAGGGTCTGCAGATGCGTCGCGGCGAGAGAGCGTTGGCTGTAGGGGCACTGCTGGGGCTTCGCGTTGATGCGAGTCGATCCGTCGGACTCGTGCAGTAGCAGCGCGCGAGCTTCCGGGGACATCTCGCAGTGATGTTGTGCGCCGCGGCGGCAGCAGGCAGGCAGCGTCGATTGACCCATCGCGCCGGTGGTAAGCGCGGGGACAATCATGGGGAACAATGTCGCCCAGAACAACAGGATGGAGAGAAGGCGTCGCTGCATGGCCTAGAGTTCCATCTTCGCATACCGCGGCAAGGCCACGCACGGCGGCTAGGGACGGAGGATGAGCAGCAGGCTGGCGTGTGGGGAAAGATCGGTGGCGACCCCGTGCTGCTGGCCGAGGTCCTTCCCCGCCCAGACGTCGCGGACGTTCCAGGTGTGATCGCCGAGCGTGGGGCTGAGGTCGGCGAAAGTGCGCTTGAGATTCATTGGAGCATCGCCGGTGTTGAACAAGGCCAACGCGATTTTATGGTCGGGCAGGTTTGCCTGCCAGACGATGAAGTCACCTTGGTGGAGAAGCTCGAAGCTCTTCGTCGCGGTCTGGTTGATGGCGATGAGGTCGCGGTTGGTGAGCAGCGCGAGCGTGGGCGCGTCGAGTAGTGTGAGATTGGCGCCGAGGATGAGGGGGCTGCGTGCGATCGACCAGAGGGTAATCTCGGTGCGCTGCTCGTCGGGCGTTAGATGCGACGACCGAGGCTGGCCCCACCCGGGCTCAGGACGCAACTCGCCGATGGGAAGCATGTCGGCGTCGGGCCAGTTGCCGGGCTTTGCGTAAGGCGCCCACGCGGCGAGTCGGGCGAACTGGTCTTCGACGCCTTGCGGGAATGTCTTGGCGGGCGATGCGGACCATACATCCCACTCGTCGTCGGCGATGCGCCACATGTTGGCCAGGCGCGCGACGTCTGCGGCGTGCGCCAGCGCGGTGGGGCCGGGCGACAGGCTGAGCACGATCGGCCGGCCAGTCTTCTGGATCGCGCGGTGAATCATCTCGATCTCGTCAAGCTTAAAGGGATGGTCGGCGATGCAGTCAACCTTCAGCAGATCGACGCCCCAGGAGGCGTACTGGCGCAACAGCGAGTCATACCAGGCCTGGCCGGCAGCGTTGTCGCGAACGCCCCAGTTGGTGGGGTCCCAGGGGCATGCGTCGGTTGTGTCGGCAACGTCTTGCGCGTGAAAGTCCGAGCCTTCAATCGGCAGATTGCGTTCGACAGCTGCGCGCGGAATGCCGCGCACAATGTGGATACCGAACTTCAGGCCTTGCGCGTGAACCCATGAGCCGAGAGCGGTGAAGTTGGTCGCTTCGATGGTCGCCGGGAGCTTGTGCGTGGCATCAGCGGGGCTGGCCAGCGTGGCGGGCGAGCCGGCCACGACCGCCGACGGAAAGCGCGCGGGTACAGGCACGTAGCGGCCGTAAGGATCGATCGCGTAGTGCAGCTTGTCGGGGGTGGGGCGGGCGGCGGGGTTCTCGAAGAACCAGCCTTCATCGATGACGGCGTAGTTCCAACCGAAGGGGAGCAGCTTGTCGCGGAGCACCTCGACGTTGGCGCGAAACTGCGGCTCGGTGATGGTGAGCCCGTAGGCGTCCCAGCTATTCCATCCCATGGGTGGGGTGGGAGCTACGCTTGACTGCGGCTGCTGCGCTGCTGCGAGCATCGAGAATATTCCTGCAAATGCGATCGTACGAACCAACGGCCTCATGGACTCGACAATAGCACTGTGCAGGTACGGCTTGCACGATGGTTATGTGAGCTGGATCAACACCGCGCTGAGTGCGGGCACATAGCAGGAGACTTGCGTGCCGTTGAGGGTGAGGGAGTAGCCCGCGCCGGGCTGGAAGGCGCCGTCGGTGGCGACTGTCGCGCCCTGGATGCTGATGCCGGAGAGTGCGGCAAGACTGGGCGCGGTTGAGCCGGCGGAGAGCTGCATCATCTGCTGCAGCGTTGCGCTGGACATGGCTTGCGGCAGAACAATGCTGAGCTCGAGATTTTCCGTTGCATCCTTGTTGACCAGGAGCAGGCTCATGCCGTCTGCGGTCTGAAGCGCATAGGCGGTGGCATTCAACGTGCCAGTCGAGAGCTGCGTGCTGAGCAGGGTTCCCGTGCCGGCCATGGCAGCGAGCAGTGCGCCATAGAAGACAGGCTGCGGACCGAGGACGCTGCCGTTGCTGTCGGCGATGGCGGTGCCGGGTTGCTGTCCACCGCTCTGGAGATTGAGGCCGGAGCCGCCGGCGAGCGCAGTTTGGAAGATTGTGTCGAGGACCCAGAGCGCGGAGGCGTAGCTGTTGCTGACGCCCGGTGCACCGCCGTCGTCGTAGGAACCGAGCGCGTCGATGCGGAAGGGTACGTCGATGGATTGCGCGCCGTAGTGCAGCATCAGCAGTTCGGTGGAGAGCGCGGTGTCGGGGCTGACCAGGTCGTCGACGCTGGCAGTAGATGCCGGGCCGCGGGTGTACTGCTGGGTGAGCAAGCTAATCTGGTCGCTGGTGACGTATTCGCCGAAGGGGAGTGTCCAGGTGTCGAGATTGCTGCCGGCGGCGGGGCCGCAAAGGGGCGCGCTGGGCGTCACGGCGACGATGGCCGAGCGGTACTGCTGCCAGAGAGCCTCGAAGATCTCCACCGACCAGTTATTCGGGTAGAAGCTGGCGCCGTAGGTTTCGCATTCGTTGCCGAGCTCGACGCCGAGCAGGGCCGACCCAAGCTTCTGCGCGACGTACGCGACCTCCGCGGCAGCGAGCGCGGGGGTGGTAGCGCCCGTGGCCGAGCCGCCAAGGTTGATGCCGTAGATGCAGCTCCAACCCGTGGCGCGAAGGAAGGATGCAAGCGCGTCGACGTCAGCGGGTGCCACCTGGCCGGGAGTGCGCCCCGGGCCGTCGGCGGTCCAGACGCTTTGGTCGACGGATGCGCCGCCGATACGAAGAACGCCTGGGCCAAGGCGCCGGAAGAGGCCGAGGAGGTTGCTGTCGGCGAAGAGCGGCGTGAGTAGCGACTGCTTTTCGTAGGCCAGGCCGAGGAAGCCGGGATCGAAGGAGCCTGCGGTGGTGGAGGCGATGGTCAATGAAGCAGAAGTGATCGCGCCAATGGGTAAGGGTTGCGGAACCGGAACGGGAGTTTGCGAGGGCGGCGTTGGAGGCGGCGTCACAGGCGGGTTTGCGGGCGGCGTTGCAGGTGGTGTTGCGGGCGGCGCGCCGTTCGAGGAGCTTATGGAGCGAACCAGCGCGGCGCCGCAGCCGGAGAGTACCGAGCTGGCGGCGACCGCAGCGAAGCCGTGGAGGAGCTGACGCCGCGAGAGAGCGCGGGCTGAGAAGGTCGGGTTGAGGGTGCGCGGAGCCATCTGAATTCCCCTGCGGCTGTGTCTTTCCACAGACCAACACTAGGAAAGTCTAAGGACGCATCTCTGATCGTGGGTAACTTCTAACGCGCCAAGAGGCGTGTAGCAAAAGCGGCCATAACCATGAGAGTTTTCTAATACTTCGAGGGAATAACCGGAGGGCTTCATGGGGCAGGTCTCCTCTGTGCCCTGAGGCAAATTGGGCACGTATGGGCGGGACTCTGTATCCTGAAGAAAGGCTGATTTGTGCGTACCGAGTGCAATTGAGCCGGACACCTTAAGGAACCGCAATGCCGCTTTACGAATACGAATGCACTGCCTGCCATCGCCGCACAGAGAAGATCCAGAAGTATTCCGCCGCTGAGCTGACCGTCTGCCCTCATTGTGGTGGCCGGCTGGAACGCACGATCACGGCGGCGGCGATCTCGTTCAAGGGGGGCGGTTGGTACAAGGACGGCTATGCTTCGCACAAGCCGGCGTCTTCGAGCGAAGGCTCGGCGAGCGAGTCGGGCGGCGGCTCGGACAGCGGCGGTTCCAGCAGTAATGTGGAAAGCTCTGCAACGATGTCCGCGAGCGCCGGCGATGGAGCGAAGTCCAGTGAGAGTGCGAAGCCGGCGGAGAGTTCCAAGCCGCCAGCAGCGAGCCCTGCGCCTGCGTCCTCGAGCGCGGCTAAAGACTAGCCGCAGACTGCCGATGAGTGCCCCTGTTATGTCCGATGCCCGACTATTAACTGACTTGCTGATAGCGGACGAGCTTCCCTTCCGCGCAATTACACAACGTTTATCCGATTGATTTATCATCCACCCATGAAGCTCTCTCGTTCGCTCCGCAAAATCGGCGACCACATTGAGGACTCTGTCGATAGCGTGACCGACGACGGGAGTTCTTTCCTGCGCAATGTCGGCTGGATATCGGCGGGCGTCGCGACGCTGGCAATCGGTGTTGTGGTCGGTCGCGAACTCCGGCAGCGCTACAAGTTCAATCGCCGGACGCCGTATGACTTCTACGCGCACTCCGGCGACCAGGTGCAGGATGTCGAGTTTGGCGTAGGAATCTAAGCGGCATCTTACCGAAAATCCCCCTGAATCAAGATTTGGAAGCTGCGCGTGTCGGCAGTCTTCTCCAACAGACCTCCTTTGCTGACGCCGACGGCGCTCGCCCGGCATCTAACAGGATGTATTGTTGCTTATGGCCCTCTCCCTGGCTAACCTCTCCGAACTCGAGCACGCTGCGCCAGCCATGGCGCCTGCAGCGCCGCAAGCGGAACGCGGCGAGGCCTTGCGGCTGCGGGATGGTCACGGCCGCGCGCTCACCGACCTGCGGCTTTCAGTAACCGACCGCTGTAATTATCGCTGCGTATACTGCCGGACCGGCAACGAGGGCGCGCAGTTTACTGAACTGCCGATTGCGATCTATGCGCGCATCCTGCGGGTGTTTGTGTCGCTGGGCATTGAGAAGGTACGGCTGACCGGCGGCGAGCCGCTGCTGCGGGAAGGGCTGCTGGATCTGATTCGGGAGACGGCAGAGATGCAGCCTGCGTTCTCTGACGCTCCGCTCGACATTGCAATGACCACCAACGGGCATCTGCTGGCGCCTATGGCGAAAGATCTGAAAGCGGCCGGCCTAAATCGGATCACGGTCAGTATGGACGCGGTTGACCCGGAGACATTTACGCGCATCACGCGGGTTCCCGGCAGCTTTGAGCGGGTACGCGACGGGATTCGCGCGGCGCAGGAAGCGGGCCTTGGGCCGGTGAAGGTCAACTGCGTGCTGCTGCGGGGATTCAACGATTCCCAGATTGAATCGTTCGCTGAATTTTCACGGAACGAGAACGTGATCGTGCGATTCATCGAGTGCATGCCGCTGGAGGAAGACCGGACATGGTCTCCCGCAACGGTCGTGCCAATGAAGGAGATCCTCGCACGGCTGAACGCGGTGCGGCCTGTGGTGGCGCTGCCGGCGAACCATCTTTCGGAGACGGCGCGGCGGTTCACCTTCGGCGACGGGCTGGGAGAGATTGGCATCATTGCGCCGGTTTCTGAGGCATTTTGCGGACACTGCAGCCGGGTGCGGGTGACATCGGACGGCAAGCTCCGAACCTGCCTGTTCTCGCAGTCGGATCACGATCTCGTCGGACACATGCTGCGCGGAGCAACGGACGTTGAGATCGAGAGCCGGATTCGCGAAATCGTCCAGCACAAGGAAGCTCGGCATCATATTGGCGAGCCGGGATTTCTCAAACCTTCGCGGAGCATGGTGCATATCGGCGGCTGACCGGCCAAAATTACTGGCGATTCTACGACCAATGAATTCCGTTTGTTCGACGGGGCATGGAAATGAAGCGTTTTCTCAGCTATCCTAACCTGACCGCCCGGTCACATCTGAGCCGCACCGGCAGTTCGAAAGCAGACGCGGCAAAAGAGGAAACCGCTCGGAAGGGGTAAGCGGCAACACTTGCCGCAGATCATGAGCGACGTACGAAAGAACGATCGGCGACAGCTGGCCTCCATCGACTCCCGCCAGATGGATAGTCTGCGTGTGTTCCACGAGGTCGCGCGCGCGCTGACGTCGAACCTGAAGCTTGACTCGCTGCTGCGCTCCATCATGGCGAAGATGGAGGAGTTTTTTGGACCGGAACACTGGTCGCTGTTGATGGTGGATGAAGAGACCGGCGAGCTCTACTACGCGCTGTCGACGGGGCTGGATGATTCCATGCTGAGCGATCTGCGGCTAAAGCCGGGGGAAGGCATTGCGGGCTATGTGGCCGCCACGGGAAATCCCCTGGTGGTGGCCGACATCAGCGCCGATCCTGACTGGTCGCGCTATGCCAAGGCCCATCCGGAATTAAATCTGCGCTCGATCGCCTGCCTTCCGATCCGCCATGGCGATCGCACACTGGGCGTGCTCCAGCTCAACAACAGCAAGCTGGATCTGCTGCCCGAGTCATCGATCGCGTTCCTTCGGGTGCTGTGCGACTACGCGGCGATTGCGCTGGAGAATGCTCGGCGCGTGAAGCTGATCCATCACCTGAGCATCACCGATGACTGTACGGGACTATTCAACGCGCGGCACCTGTACACGCTGCTGGAGCAGGAGATCGCCGACCACGTATCGAAGAGCGCATTCCGCGTGGTGACGATCATGAAGCCGCACTTCAGCCTGTTGTTTCTCGATCTGGATTATTTCAAACGGGTGAATGACCGGCATGGACACCTGGTAGGGTCGCGGTTGCTGGCCGAAGTGGGCAATCTGTTGAAGCGACTGCTGGGGCCGGATCACGCGGCGTTTCGGTACGGCGGCGATGAGTTCGTAGCAATCCTGCGCGGACTGGACAAACCGGCGGCAACCGAGTTCTCGCGGCGCGTGCTGGAACAACTTTCGCAAACGCGCTTTCTTACCGGCGAAGGACTTTCACTCTCGATCACGGCGAGCCTGGGGTTGGCAACGTTTCCGCAGGACGGGAGCACCTTGCATGAGTTGATTCGTTCGGCCGATACGATGATGTATACGGCAAAGGATTCTGGCCGCAACCAGTTGATGGTCGCGGACAGCACTGCCCCAGGGCCTCATCCCTCGCCCGCCATCTCGCGGCACGTCTGAACGGTTACATTGGAGTGTGCCCCCATTCCCGCAGCCCGTTGAAGTCATACAACGCGTGGGTGGCCCCAAGCTCTTTCGCAAGATTGCCTGGCGGCTGATCCCGTATCTCTTTCTGCTCTACATTCTGGCCTACCTGGACCGCGTGAACGTGGGGTTCGCTGCGCTGCAGATGAAGCATGACCTGCGCCTCAGCAACACGGTCTACGGAACGGGAGCGGGTATTTTCTTCCTGGGTTCTGCGCTCTTCGATCTGCCCAGCAACCTGATGCTGGTGAAGGTCGGGCCGCGACTCTGGATTGCCCGCATCATGATCAGCTGGGGCGTGATTGCGACAGCCATGATGTTCGTGCGCGGGCCGGCTTCGTTTTACGTGCTTCGTTTCTTGCTGGGAGTGTGCGAGGCGGGATTTTTCCCTGGCATGATCCTGTACCTGACGTACTGGTTCCCCTCGCGACAACGCGCTGGGGCGATCGCGAAGTTCATGACCGCGACGTCCATCGCCGGCGTGGTGGGCGCGCCGATTTCGGGATGGCTACTGAATCTTGACGGCTTCTCGCGGCTGCACGGCTGGCAGTGGCTGTTTCTCGTGGAGGGCATTCCCAGCTTCGTGATGGGCTTCAGCGTTCTATACCTGCTGAAGGACAAACCCGACGATGCGAACTGGCTGACCCACGAAGAGAAGCTGTGGCTGGACGCCGAGCTGGAGCAGGATCGCCAGTCCAGCGGCGCCGCGGAGAAGCATAACCTCGTCGACGCCTTCCGCGAGCCGATGATCTGGCTTCTCGCCGCGATTTGTTTTGTGGACCAGGTGGGCGTCTACACCGTGAACCTATGGATGCCGTTGATCCTGACGAGTTTCCTGCATGGGACCGCCGCTGCGAGCTCTACACTCTCCGCTGCGGATACGAGCCGCATTGCAACCTACTCGACGATTCCCTACTTCGCGGCCGCCATCTTCACCGTGGCCGTCGGCTATAGCAGCGACCGCAGCGGCGAGCGACGCTGGCATATCGCGAGCTGCCTGATTCTGAGTGCGATCGGCTTTGCATGGGCCGGCACGACACACTCGCTGGTCGCCGCGCTGATGGGATTTACGCTGGCGGCAGTGGGATATTGGAGCATCATGGGGCCTTTCTGGACGCTGCCCACAAGCATGTTGGGCGGTCGCGCAGCAGCTGGCGGCGTGGCCATCATCATGATGATTTCGGGCGCGGGAGGATTCGTGGGGCCGTATCTTACAGGGCGGCTGCGCGATCTTACGCACGGCTTCTCCGGCGGGCTCTACACTATTGCTGCGTTGACATTAGTGGCCGCAGCGATGTGCGGCCTGCTCCGCCGCGGGCCGTCCGTGAGTAACACGCAGCGCTAGGACATGCCGATGATCTCGCCGTCTTCATCGACATCGATGTCGAGCGCGCGAGACACCTTAGGCAGGCCCGGCATGAGCATCATGGAGCCGGCGATGACCACAAGAAACCCAGCGCCGGCGGACAGCGCGACGTCGGTTACGTGCAGCGTCCAGCCGGTGGGCGCGCCCATGCGCTTGGGGTCGTCAGAGAGCGAGTACTGTGTCTTCGCGATGCAGACAGGCAGGTGACCGAAGCCCCAGCGCTCGAAGAGGGCGAGATTTTGTTGCGCATCTTCACTGAGCTCGATGCCGTCAGCTCCGTAAACCGAACGCGCCACCTTCGTGATCTTTTCGATGGCAGAATCTTCTGGCGTATAGGTTGTAGTCGGTTCGACGTCCGGATTCGCGTCAATGACTTCAACGATCTTGTTCGCCAGGTCGACCGCACCCTCGCCGCCTTTCGCAAAGGCCTCAGAGAGTGCGAAGGACGCGCCGTGGTCCTCGCAAAACTGGTGCAGCGTTTCGAGCTCGGCAGGAGTGTCGTTGGGAAAGCGGTTGATGGCCACGACCACGGGCAGATAAAATCCGCGCACGATCGCGATATGTTTTTCCAGGTGGGCGAAACCGCGCTCGAGGTCTCCTTCGCCCTGGTTTCGCAGGCTCTGCACGGTGGTTACGAGCACGGCGACGGACGGCTTGATGCCCGAAGTCGGCATCACGAGATCCATGTACTTCTCGAAGCCGAGGTCCGACGCAAAGCCGGTTTCGTTCACGACGAAGTCGGCGAGGCGCAAGCCGATCTCGTGCGAGATGACGGAGCTGGTTCCGTGCGCGATGTTTGCGAAGGGCCCGCAATGCACCATCGCGGGTGTGCCTTCCGTGGTCTGTGCAAGGTTCGGCAAAACGGCTTCGCTGAGCAGCGCCAGCATGGGGCCGGTGGCGCGCAGGTCGGCGGCGGTAACGGGCTCGCCGTTGCGATTCTGGCCAACAACGATGCGCGCGATGCGGCGGCGCAGATCTTCGCGACCGGAAGCCAGCGAGAGGATCGCCATGATCTCCGATGCAGCCGTGATGAGAAAGCCCGCGGCACGATTGCTGCCGTCGCGCTGGCGCTTGTCGGGAGCCGTGACGCTGACGACGATGTTACGCAGCGCGCGATCGTTCATGTCGACGGCGCGCGGCCAGGTGACCGCGTCGGGATCGAGGTCGAGCTCATTGCCATGAAAGAGATGCGAATCGATCAGCGCGGAGAGCAGGCTGTGCGCCGAGGTGATGGCGTGGAAGTCGCCGTGGAAGTGCAGGTTGATCTTTTCGGCCGGCTCAATCTGGGACTTACCACCGCCAGCTGCCCCGCCCTTCATGCCGAAGACGGGGCCAAGCGACGGCTCGCGAGAGGTGATGATCGCGCTCCTGCCAATCTTCTCCAGCCCTTGCACGAGACCGATGGAGGTAACCGTCTTGCCCTCGCCGGACGCGGTTGGCGAGGTCGCCGTAACCAGGATCAGCTTGCCGCGACGATCGCCGCGAGGGCTTTGCTTGAGCAGTGCGAGGCTGAGTTTTGCGGTGACGGGACTGCGTCGTTCGTATAGGTCGTCCGACAGGTTGAGCTTGGCGGCGACGGCTTCAATGGGCAGCAGATTCTTCTTCAAGACGACCTCAGGGGGGATCCGCGCCCCTGACTACAGACAGGCTCCGCGCGGGCTTCGACACACTCAAGCATATCGTCCGGAGTGAGGAAAACCGATCCTGCTCGGGCGAAGAGAGATGGGCTAAAACTTCTGAGACTTCAGCCATTCGCGGAAGGCAGACCCTAGGCCGTCATGTTTCAGGGCGAGTTCGACGGTTGCCTTGAGGAATCCGAGCTTATCGCCGGCATCATACCGCTTGCCAACATAATGAAATCCGTAGACTTGCTCAAACTGGAGCAGCGCCTTGATGGCGTCGGTAAGCTGTAGTTCGCCGCCCGCTCCCGGGGTAAGCTGCTCGATCATCTCAAAAATTTTGGGCGTGAGGATGTAGCGACCGATAATCGCATTTTGGCTCGGCGCTTCCTGCGGCTTCGGCTTTTCCACCAGGTTTTTTACCGCGACGAGCCGCGGATTGGTGGGATGGTCGGTGCAGTCCAGGCAGCCATACATCGAAATTGCATCGCCTTCGACGACCTCGGTGCCAAGGATAGTCGATTGCGTCTCGTTGAATGCTCCCACCATCTGCGCCAGGCATCCGCCTTCGGCATCCACGATGTCGTCGGGCAGGATCACCGCGAAAGGTTCATCGCCGACCATCTGTTTCGCCATCAGGACGGCGTGGCCGAGACCGAGCGCTTCGGGTTGGCGGACATAGCTGATGCGCGCGAGGCTCGACACCGAAGTGGCGATCTTCAACAGATCGGTGCGACCTTTTGCTTTGAGCGCAGCTTCGAGCTCCGGCGAGCGATCGAAGTGATCCTCCATCGTCGTCTTACCGCGCCCGGTGACGATGATGACGTCGGTGCAGCCTGCGGCGACAGCCTCTTCCACGGCGTACTGGATGAGGGGTTTGTCGACCAGCGGAAGCATCTCCTTGGGAGTGGCCTTGGTGGCGGGGAGAAAGCGGGTGCCGTAACCGGCTGCGGGAATCACTGCCTTGCGGATTTTCTGCGGGGTCATTGAACTCGTTATCTCTCTACTGTTTTACCTCTTCAGTATCGTCAGGTCGAGAACAGAACATGAACGCACGTTGAGGGATTGTCGTGGTACAAACCAGAAGGACCGGAGGAATATGGATGTTCTGGCTGAGATGGTCAAACGATTCTGACAGGTTGCCGCGCAGCCTGCAAGGCGTATGAGCATGCAATCGATTGCGCTGAGCGAGTCCGGCGTGCACGCGCCGGCGCTGGGCTTCGGCTGCTCCGCGGTGATGGGGCGTGTGGGCCGAAAGGCATCTCTGGCAGCCCTCACGGCGGCGTATGACGCCAGTGTCCTCTTCTACGACACGGCCCGCTCCTATGGCTACGGAGAATCGGAGGCGCTACTCGGCGAATTCCTTCGCGGCCGCCGCCACGAGGTATTGTTGTCTACCAAATTCGGTATTCGGCCGGCCGCCGCGAGCCCCCTGAAGCGCGCTCTGAAGCCGCTCGCACGCGCGCTGCTGCGAGCTGCTCCCGGTGCTCGCAAAACGATGCAGGGGCAGCTCGCCTCCATGTCCTCTACGGGACACTTCAGCGTAGCCGCACTGCACGAGAGCCTGGAGGAGAGCCTGCGCGCTCTGCGCACGGACTACGTGGATTTCCTTTTCCTGCATGAGGCGCCCGTGAGCGTTCTTCAGCAGGACGATTTGTTCGCCGCGCTGAGAAAGCTAGTGGCTGCGGGCAAGGTTCGACGCTTCGGCATCGCATCGCAGCCGGAGATGATCGAAGCCTCGATCGCTGCGGGACTACCTGGACTTCAGGCCGTGCAGTTCCCCTGCAACCTCTTCAACATCAGTCCGGCAGATAAATGGCTGCGAGCGGCCGGCAATGTCCTCTCCATCGCCAACCATCCCTTCGGCGGCGCGGCGGGCATCGCCGCGAGCAAGGCGCTGCTGACCCAGCTTGCAGGCGTTCCGGAAACTCCCACCTCGGTGCGCGAGAAACTTCTTCCGATGGGCGACGCAGTACTCGCGGACGTTGTTCTGAATACGATCACCCGCGACACCGGCGTGCAGCTCGTCGTGCCGTCGATGCTGCGGCTGGACCACCTACGCGCAAATATCGCGGCGATGGCATACAGCCGCTTCAGCTCAGAGGAGATCCGCTGGCTGCGCGGAGCGATCGCAGGATCGACGGCGAACCGTGGCCTTGAGTCCTAGAGCACCGGGCTATCGTTATGCAGCATCGCCTTGCGGATCACCTTGACGGGAGCAAATCCCTGGCGCATGAAGTCGTCGTGGAAGTGCTGGAGGTTGAAGGCAGCGCCCTCTTTCTTCTGCACGTCGGCGCGCAACTTCAGGATCTCCAGCTTGCCCAGGGTGTAGTAGAGATAGAGTGCGTCCGCCGTGCCGCGTTTCGTTTCGACCTCCGCGATGGGCCGCGCCTGGTAGCCTTCCTTGACGAAGAAATCTTCAGCCTCAGGGATCGTCAGCGCTCCGCCAACGCCTGTGTGCATGCGGATGCCGACGACAAAACGCGCATCGCGCAAGAGCGCATCCTGCAGCTGTCCCAGGCGAATCAGTTTGGCCTCGCGCTCCGTCGTTGCTCCCGCGCCGGGCTGCCCGTAGCCCTCATCCAGCATCATCTGCTCGCAGTAGTGCGCCCAGCCCTCAATGTTGGTATTCGAGCCGAGCACCTTGCGGATGGTCGACGGAAACTGTGGCGTCCAGAGGAACTGAACGTAGTGTCCGGGATAGGCTTCGTGCACGCTGGTCGACACGATGGTGCCCATGTTGAAGGCGGCCATGTACTCCGACGTGCGCTGAGCAGACCAGCTTGGCTCCGGCAGCGTCACGTTGAAATAAGCCTTGTTGGAGTTGGTCTCGAACGGTCCAGGAGGGTCCATCGAGGCCTGCGTGGTGGCGCGCATGAACGGCGGCGTCTCTTCCAGCGTGGGCTGCACGTCGCTCGGAATGGTGATGATGTTGTGCGCGCGAATGAAGCCGATCTCCGAGTCGAAGCGGTCACGGAAAGCCTGCAACAGCTTGTCCGGCGCCGGGTGCATCGTCGCCAGCTCGGCGAGCTCCTGCTGCGGCGTCTTGGTGGGATCGATCTCCTTTGCGACCCGCGCGAACTCCGCCTGGTTCTTATGCAGGTCGTCATAGCCAATCTGGAGCAGACGATCGAGCGGAATCTCGACCATCTCGTTATACGCAAGGGCCTTGGAGAACGTGTCCGCGCCATAGCGGAAGTCGCCGTTCGAGCGCGGCAGCAGGTCTGCCTTCATCCACGCGGCATAGCTCTTCAACGCATCAACGACAGCGGCGTTGCTCTTGGCAAAGTCCGCCTTGGCCTGCGGATCTGTCGCGGAGGCGAAGGCGGTTGGCACATCCTTTTGGAAAAAACTGACGTCGTCGTCAATCTGCTCCAGCGCAATCTCGGTGTAGATGTGCGGCGGGTTCTTGAGATTCGCGCGCGCATACTCGAGCGCTTGCGGAATCTGCTTCTCGCGTTCAATCGCAGCGCGAAGGCGTACGTCTACCGACGCGTACGGCCGCTCCATGATGACGAAGATGGAGTTGGACACGCCGCTTGAATACTGATCGGGATTCTTTTCCCAGCCGCGAACGACTTCCAGCTGGAGCAGCTGCCCGCGCACATTGTTCAGCAGAATCTGGTAGTCGGCGGCTGGCTGGGCATCGAGCGCGCTTGGATCAATCTTCTCGAGCTTCTTCTCAAAATCATGCAGCGCCGCGATCTCATGTTGCACGCCCGCGGCAGAATAATCCTCCAGCTGCGAGTCATACTGATGCAGCCCGGCGGCAGTACCTTCGGTCGGCGCAAATTTGAAGAGAATGTTCTCGAAGTATTGACCGCTGAGAAAGTCGAACGTTTGGTTGCCGCCGTCGGCCGCGAGGTTCTGCGCGTGTGCTGAAGGGGTAGCCATAAGGGTAGCGAGAAGAGGGAGGACGAGCAGGCGGCGAAAATTCATGATGGGCAAAGTGTAGCGCAGATTGCCACCGCTTTACTCAGGATTCAATTGCTAGGAAGTCGCCGCATTTTGCGTTCGCAGCATCTCCAGCAGTTCGCGCGTCTCGGCGAGCACGACGTCCGCCTGCGCGCTCGAGAGCGGCCAGCGCAGTGTTCCCTGCGGCGTGAGTTGCGCCCCGTTCTTCGCGTTGCGCGCCACCAGTTTCATCAGCGCGCCTACGTTGATGCCCTTGCCGTCTTCCTGCGGTGCAGCGTGCAGCTTGTCGCTGAAGGTGATGTACAACATCTCGCGCATCGGCTTCAATTTACCCGCCTGCGCTGCCGGCGCATTCGCCGGGCGTGCAGCAGCCGTCTCGCGCAGTGCAACCGTCGCATTCGTGACGGGCCGATTCGCCGCCGCGCGCGTGGAGAACTGCAGATTCGCCGTCTGCGGCAGCTGGCCATGGCGACCTGCAAGCGGCGGACGCGCGGGCTGCGCTGTCGACCAGCTCCCAAAGCTCGGCTTCTGCAGATTGGGCCTGGCCGGCGGCGACGGCGCGGGCTTCTTTGGCTCTTCAATCAACGTGCGTTTGCGCTCAATCTGCGCAATGCCCAGGAGCTCGCAGGTCAGCCGAATCTCGCCGGCGATGAGCAGATGCAGCACGCTATCCGGCGGCTGTCCGTAGCGGTCCTCGAGCTCCGCGCGCACCTCGGTGAGCGCACTCATCGACTCCGCACCGGCAATGCGCTTGTACATCCGCAGCCGCTGCCCCTCCTCAGGAATGTACGTGTCGTCGATGCGCAGCGAGATGCCGAGGTTCACCGTCACCTGCGGCCGCTCCTCCTGGCCCTCGCCCTTGAGGCGGCTCACCGCCTCCTCGAGCATCGTCGTATACATCTCAAACCCGATGGCCTCGATATGCCCTGACTGCTCGCCGCCCAGCATGTTGCCGGCACCGCGCAGTTCGAGATCGAGCGCGGCAATCTTGAAGCCTGCGCCGAGATCCGAGAACTCCTTCAACGCCGCCAGCCTGCGCCGCGCAATCTCGGTCAGCTGCTGCTCTGGCGGAATCAGCAGATACGCATACGCCCGACGATTCGACCGCCCCACGCGCCCGCGGAGCTGATACAGCTCACTCAACCCATGCCGATCCGCGCGGTTGATGATGATGGTGTTCGCGCGCGGAATATCCAGGCCGTTTTCGATGATGGACGTTGCGCAAAGGACGTCGTATTCGCCATCCATAAACGCCAGCATCGTGCGCTCGAGCTCCGCCTCCGGCATCTGTCCATGCCCAACGACGACGCGTGCCTGCGGAACCAACTCGCGAATCTTCGCGGCCAATTCGTAAATGGTCTCCACGCGGTTGTGCACGAAGTACACCTGGCCGCCGCGTTCAAGCTCAACCTCCACCGCCGTTCGAATCAGCTTCTCGTCGAACTTTGCAACGATGGTCTGAATGGCCATGCGGTCTTTGGGCGGCGTCTCGATGACACTCATGTCGCGCAGCCCCACCAGCGACATGTGCAGCGTACGCGGAATGGGCGTCGCACTCATGCTGAGCACATCAATCGCCGCGCGCATCTGCTTAAGCCGCTCTTTGTGGCGGACGCCGAAGCGCTGCTCTTCGTCGACCACCAGCAGCCCGAGATCCTGGAACTTCAAACCCTGCGACAGCAGCGCATGCGTGCCGATGAGGATGTCGACCTTGCCCTGCTCGGTGCGCTCGAGGATCTCCTTCTTCTCCTTGGCGGTGCGGAAACGTGAGAGCATCTCAACCACAACGGGAAACTTGCTGAAGCGACGCTTGAAGCTTTCGAAGTGCTGAAAGCAGAGCACGGTCGTCGGCGTCAGCACCGCAACCTGCTTGCCATCCTGCACCGCCTTGAAGGCCGCGCGCATGGCAACCTCGGTCTTGCCATAGCCCACATCGCCGCACAGCAGCCGGTCCATCGGCTGCGTCGATTCCATGTCTGCCTTGATGTCGGCGATCGCCGTTATCTGGTCGTCGGTCTCGTTGAAGTCGAAGGCGTCCTCGAACTCGCGCTGCATGTTGTTGTCGGGCGAAAACGCTGTGCCCACGGCAGCTTTGCGTTGCGCGTAGAGTTTCAGCAGCTCCTCGGCCATGTCCTGCATGGCCTTCTTGACGCGCGCCTTCGTCTTCGCCCACGCAGGATTTCCAAGCCGATTCAACTGCGGCGCCGGTCCGGTTTCCGTCGAGCGATACTTCTGGATCAGGTCCAGCCGCGTCAGCGGGATATACAGCTTTGCCTCTTCCGCGAATGTCAGAATCATCAGCTCGAGGTCGGACCCGTCCGGCTGCTCGATGGTGCGAAGGCCGTCGTAACGCGCGATGCCGTGTTCCACGTGCACCACGAAGTCGCCGACCGCAAGATCGCGAAAATCTGAAACAAAGGCAGCCGTCTTCGATTTCCGCCGCGCGGGCCGCGCCATTACATCTGCGTCATCGTTGATGTCGTTGGCGCCGATCACGATCACCTGGCGCGCTGTCCTGCGGTCGAGGTCCAACACCTGCACGCCATTCGCAATCGCCGCTCGCACAATCACAGGCGTACTGAGGTCACCCGCCATATAACTCGACTCGGAGTACACGGTCGTTGATCCGCCCTGGTCGATCCGCGAGCCGATGCGGTAGGCCACGCCGTACTCCTGCATCAGGCCGGCGAGCCGCTCCACTTCGCCCTGATTTGGTGCCGCAATCAAGACCCGCGCATCGCTCTGCATCAGTAGCTTCAATTGATCGATGAGCGCCGGAATCGATCCGTGAAAACGCATGGTCGGGCGCGTGGCAAACTCAATCTCGCTGGCATCGCTGCGGTCGCTCTCGAGCACATCGACGGCACCTAATTGATCGAGCTCGAAGCCGGTATACGCGCGAATGCTGTCCTGCAACTCCCAGGGTGACAGGTACAGATCCTCGACGCGCACCAGCGATCCAATGCCCGAACGTTCATGGCGCTGTTCGAGTTTGTCCCACCAGCGCTCCCCCTGATTCTGCACCATGGCCGGCTCTTCAATCAGCACACGCGTTTGCGCTCCCATCAACTCCAGCAACGAGGACTTTGCACCGGCGACCGCGGCATAAAACTCCCATCCCGGAAAGATGGTCGACTCGCCGGTACGCGACGCCGCGTGCGACACGCGATTCACCAGCTCAGCGGGCGTCTCTCCGCCTTCGAGTTCCGCACCGGCGGTACCGCTGCGGGTGAGTCGCGCGTTGATGGCACTCAGCAGGTCCTCCGTCGCGGGCGTCTCAGTCAGCGGTAGCAGTAGCACCTCATCCACAGCTGAGCTCGAGCGCTGCGTCTCGGGATCAAACCGCCGCATCGATTCAATCTCGTCTCCGAAGAAGTCGATGCGCACGGGCCGCTCCATCTCCGGTCCGTAGACATCGAGAATGCCGCCGCGCATCGACACCTGCCCCGGCATCTCCACCACATCGACGCGCGTGTAACCGACGGAGAGCAAATGCTCCACCAGCATGTCGGGCAGATGTTCTTCGCCGACGCGCAGCCGCAGCGCGAGCGCCGCATAGTAGTCGCGCGAGAACAGCCGCATGCACGCGGCCTCGACCGGCGCAATCACCAGCTTCGCTGCCCCGCTGGCGAGCTTCCACAGCGCCGACGCTCGTTGCTCCTGGATCTCGCTGTGCGGCGAAAGGTTTTCAAACGGCAGCACATCGTGCGCCGGCAGACGCAGCACCTCGTCGGCATCCAGCGCGCCAGTCAACTCGCAGGCTGCGAGGACCGTCGCGTGCAGCGCCTCGGCTGCCTTATTGTCCGATACCAGGATCAGAACGGACGCGTGCGCGCCCTGCGCAGCGCGAACAAAGTACGGGACGTATAGCGCTCGCGCGGTCGCGGTCAATCCGGACACACGTCTCCGACCCGTGCCGCCCGTCAGGTGGCGACGCGCACGCTCATAGGCGTCGGAGTGCTCCAGGTCCGCCATCAATTCGCGGACGAAGGGAAGAATCATGCAGATTTCATTTTACGGCCTGCGCGAGGAATGCGATGAAGACAGCGTGAACACCGCGATCATGGCCGCGCCACCTGGGGCTGAACCGCCCGGGACGGCTGTTCCGCAGAACGCCAATCCAACTGATTGCTCCCGACCATCTGGACGAGCAGGCTGTTGATTCCCACATACTTCCGCACGACAGCAAGCAATCGCACCACGCCGAGCAAGGCATTTGATCGCAGCGAACGCCGCCGCACGAGCAGGTCGTTTACTTCGTCGCGCTCGAAGGAATTTCCCATCGAATGGGGTGTGCCTCCGTAGTAAATCAGCTTCTTCGCACCACGCTCCACCTCGTGCTCCAGGAAGTAAGAGCGCATCGCGGTACCGAGGGAAAACTTCTCATATCCGGCCGCATTCATCTGCCAATGCAGCACCGTCACGTCGCCCTGCCGCCAGCCCCCAATCAGGCTCAACCATTTTCCCTGGCGGTTGCGCAGGCCTAGCAGAAACCCTCCGGGGAGTTTGCAGGCGCATTCGTATTGCAGGCGAAACTCGCCGGGATCGTTGGGATTCAGTGACGTCCGATTAAGCCCTTCGAGTTCGCCCTCCTTCAAGAAGTCAGCGGCGTTGTCCACAAACTCGCAGGGTTCCACCGCTTGCAGACGCCGGCGATAGTATCCGAGATTGAAGCGAGTGGACTTTCCCAGCTTGGCGAGCGTTTCCTTCACCGTTGGCTCCAGGAGCAGGGTCATCGCTACCGGGCGTTTCCCCGAAACCCACATCGCTGGACTACGCATGACCGGCATCAACGGGCGCTCAATGCCCGGATGCTGGCCATAGGAGATGAGCACCATCTGTGCACCGCGTGCCAACAGCGCGTCGGCCGCCATGACGCTCATGGCCGCGCGCTCGGCCTCGGGCGCGATGACGGTCCGAAAGCCTGCCCAATCGTCGGTCGAGTACGCTCCGGTCGACATCCCCAGCACGCGATACTCGAACAGCAGCACGGCCGCATGCACCTCTTCGAGGCGTGGCGAAGAAGTATCCGAGCCGGACTTCATCATCAAGACAAGGTAGGGATGTTTCCCCTTGAAGCTGGAAGCGGCCAGAAAGTAGCCGAGCCAATTCATGGCTCCAGCCTGATCACAACGTTCGGCCAGACTCTCGAGCAGTGAGGATTGCGCCAAAACATCTGCGTATCCACTCAGCACCAGCACTTGAAACAAATCGGGGCTCCCAAAAACACAACGTGGCAGGTCTTCATCCGCCAAAAGAAATGTCGTCTAGAGGCCCAATCTTACATGATCGAAGGGCCGCAATGTTCGGTGGGGAAGCTTCGCAGATGCAGTCACTAGAGAGTTTCCTCTCTCCACCACCCTGCATCTCTTCGCGGGTTCGGCTGAGGATGGCCCGTACCCTCCAGCGGCCGTCCCGCGCCACGGCTGGACTGAACCACACCTGGCTGCTCGGCCGCTATACTGTCATCGGAGGTGTTATGCCTTATCTCAAGACTTCCCGTATTCAGGCTTCGGATGGCGACAAGAAAGGCACACCACGCACCACCCCTGTGCGCATGCCGCCTCCCGTAAAGATTCCGCCCAGCACTCCGGCACCAGCGCAGACCAATCCCGCGAGATGATCTATGCCCACCAGCGTCATCGCTCTGCAGATTCTGCTCATCCTTCTTCCCGGATTCGCAGCAGCCTACATCGTGCAGATGCTCGCGCTGCGTGGACCGCAGACTGACTTCGATAAGGTCATCGAGTCCTGTCTTTACAGCGTCCTGATCTACGCCTGCTTCGTATTCTGCACCCACGGCTTCCTTCCCTTCGACATCATCGCTGCGCAAGCTCCGGCAACCGAGGCGACCATCCTCTGGCATCGAAGGGCGCTGCTCGGCCTCGGTGGTATCACGGTCGTCATCGCGCTGCTCGCGGCTGTTTACGTCAACTACGACGGCAACCGAATCTTCCGCCACCTCAAGATCACAGAGCGCACCGCCCGGCGTTCCATCTGGAACGACATCTTTCAGGGCGAGGCCAGCAACAACCAGCTCGTCCAGATCGAGCTCGAGGGCAATCGCAGCCTGATGGGCGTGTTGACGTACTACTCCGACGCCGCCGAAGACCGCTCGCTGTTCATCGAACAGGCACGCTGGATCGCCACCGACGGCACCATCGAAATCGTCCCAGGCCTCGGCGTCCTGCTCACCAAGTCTTCCAATATCAAGAGCATCTCGTTCCTCGACGAACCTCTCGAAGACCCGCCCGCCGAGATCGAAGCCCCGCATGAAGCCGCCCAGCCAATTGCGTCCGAAGCTCCCGCCTCGCCGATTGTCGGGCAGTGAAGCCTGATTACTGCTAATGTGACTGCAACGTTACATGCGGATTTCCAAAAATGAGAAAGCTCTTTGCAGCGATTGCACTCTTTCAGGTTGCGACTCTCACACCCGCGCAGACACTTCCTAAGCGAACCATCGACCGGTGCGCCCAGGACGGCGCCTGGTTCTACGCGTGGGACAGCAAAACAACTGGTGTACCCGTATCGGTCGAACGCGATGGAATATCACTCCGCATTGAGCATCCCAGCCAGAAGAGCGCGGATGCCCTGGTTACCCTTTCGCATGGAAGCCACGTCCTCGTCCAGAAACAGAAAGATTTCGACCAGGCCTATGGGTGGTTGACCGTATCCCAAAATCACGCGTTTGCTCTCACTTGGAACTTCAGTGCCTCTGCGACCAGCGCACAGCTCTTCGGCCTCTCGCCGCGAGGCAACATCATCGAAGACATCCAGCTGATCCCTCTGGCAGAGCAAACCTTCACCGCCGACGCGAAGC
>Ga0302316_10000029_pt1 | contig 122506 bp, 100 predicted proteins | sample III_Palsa_N3_2_FD_200456 | JGI IMG/M metagenome (GOLD analysis project Ga0302316, IMG submission 200456) | Peat permafrost microbial communities from Stordalen Mire near Abisko, Sweden - III_Palsa_N3_2 | ecosystem: Environmental > Terrestrial > Soil > Palsa > Peat permafrost | place: Sweden...
CGTCGCCGCTGAGATGCCCAAGGCTGAAGCCTCAGAACATGGATTGGTGCGCCCGGCTGGGATCGAACCAGCAACCCCTGCCTTCGGAGGGCAGTACTCTATCCATTGAGCTACGGGCGCTTCTTTGACGCGTTTGCCTCAATACAGCGCGGGCAGACGGACGGGAAATGCAGCCGTCGAAGAATACGTGATTTTCGCGCCAAAGTCCACCCGAGCGGCGTTTCGAGGACTCAATCCCTCAGCCGGCGCTATTCCTTGCCGCTATTCAACAACGCTTTCAACGTCGCCAGCCGGTCTTTCGGGCTCATTGGCGCTTCGTCTTCGGTCGGCGGCGGGGCTTCATCCAGCCCCATTTCCTGGATAAAGCGCGAGGGTTCGCAGACGATGGTTTCGCGGGCGCGTTTGCGTTTTTTGCAGAAAGTGACGTGCAGGCTGCGTTGCGCGCGGGTGATGGCGACGTACATCAGGCGCCGTTCCTCCTCGATGCGGGCGTCGTCGACGGGGGTGTCGTCGTTGCCGCGGTGCGGCACGATGCCTTCTTCGATGCCGACCAGAAACACGTGGGGATATTCCAGCCCTTTGGAGGCATGGATGGTCGACAGGCGTACCGCATCGGGATCTTCGTCGCGGCCTTCCAGCATCGACATCAAGGCGACGGTCTGGATCAGGCCGAGTAAATCCTTGCCGGTGTCGGCCAGGCCGTCGTTGTTGTCGAAGCCCGTGGCCGGCGTACCGGTGGCTGGCGTGCCGGCAGGGGCATCGTCATCGGTCTCGCCGGCACGGGCTTCGGGCTTGGTGCCTTTGCGCTTGAGCCAGTCGAGAAATTCCAGCACGTTGGTCCATTTGCCCTGTGCTTGACGTTCGTCGAAAGCGTCGTACAAGTAGGGCTCGTAATGGATGCCTTCCATCATGTCGTCGAGCAGGATGGTGGCCGGGTCTTTTTCGGCGCGATCCTTGAGGCGCTGGATAAAGTCGCAGAAGGCGCGCATCGGTTCGATCTGGCGCGGTGCCAGGCGCGCTTCGAGGCCGCCCATATAAACCGCTTCGAACAAGGACACTTTGGCCTGGCCGGCAAAGGATCCCAGCGCTTCCAGGGTGGTGTTGCCGATGCCGCGCCGGGGGGTGGTGATGGCGCGGATAAAGGCCGGGTCGTCGTCGGGGTTGGCGATCAGGCGCAGGTAGGAACACAGGTCCTTGATTTCGGCTTTGTCGAAAAACGACTGGCCGCCCGATAATACGTAGGGTATGCGTTCACGGCGCAGGATCTGTTCGAAGATGCGCGCCTGAAAATTGCCGCGATACAAGATCGCGTAGTCGCGAAAATTGGCGCGGCGTTCAAACTTATGCGCCGACAAGCGGAACACCACCGATTCGGCTTCGTGTTCTTCATCGTTGGCCGGGGTCACGGTGATCGAGTCGCCCATGCCGTGCTCGCTCCACAGCTTCTTTTCGAAGAGCTTGGGATTCTTGGAGATGACGTTGTTGGCGGCATTCAGAATCCGCACCGTCGAGCGGTAATTCTGCTCCAGCTTGACCACGTGCAAAGCGGGGAAATCCACCTGCAATTGCGCCAGGTTTTCGATGGTGGCGCCGCGCCAGCCGTAAATGGCCTGATCGTCGTCGCCTACCGCGGTGAACGCGGCACGGCGTCCGGCCAGCAGTTTGACCAGTTGATATTGGCAGGTATTGGTGTCCTGGTATTCGTCGATGAGCAAGTAGCGCAGCTTGTTTTGCCATTTGTCGCGCACCGCTTCATTGGTCTCGAACAATTCGGCGGGAACCCGGATCAGGTCGTCGAAATCGACGGCCTGATAGGCATGCAGCGTGGCCGAATAGTTGCGATAGACCAGCGCGGCCTGATGTTCATCTTCGGTTTGAGCAATCGCCAGCGCCTGGTCGGGCAAAACCAGGCCATTTTTCCACAGCGAGATCTGGTTCTGGATGCGGCGGATCAATTGCTTGTCGGTGGTGCCGATTTGCTCCTGAATCATGCCGAAGCAGTCGTCGGAATCCATGATGGAGAACTGCGGCTTGAGTCCCACGTGCGCGGCTTCCTGGCGCAGGATTTGCACCCCCAGCGAGTGGAAAGTACACACGGTCAACTGGTTGACCGGCACGCGCCGCCCTTCCTTGCCCGGAGTGGTCAGGGTTTTGCCTTCGAGCAGTTTGCCCACGCGCTCGCGCATTTCCAGCGCAGCCTTGTTGGTAAAGGTGACCGCCGCGATGTGACGCGGCTCGAACCCTTTGGCTTCAATCAGGTGGGCGATTTTTTGCGTGATCACACGCGTCTTGCCGCTGCCGGCGCCGGCCAGCACCAGACAGGGACCATCGAGATAGCGCACCGCTTCGCGCTGCGCGGGGTTCATGCCAGCGGACATCTTCAGGGAATCTCAATTGAAACTGGGTCGCTCCGCACGCACGTACGGGGAGGCGCGATGTTAACACGAACTGACGGGGCCGGACCTTGGCCCAACGGCATGGGCCGCCGGTGGGCCGCGGCGGCCGGCGCGCTCTGCCATCCGGCTAAAATTTATGCCTCGTGGTTTGCCGGGGCCGGCCGGGTCTGCTAGGCTTGCTCGATACACCCCCGGCGCGACTTCGCCGGTACATATTTATGCGACACCCCGACACACCGATACACCCTTTATACCGCACACCGCGCCCGACCGGCGCGCTTTCCTCGCTTTTGCTTGACCCACAGAACCCATGACCACCATGACAGAATCGTTAAAAATCGGCCTCGCAGGCTACGGCTATGCTGGGCAAACCTTTCATGCACCGTTGATTGCCGGTAGCGGCGCCACCTTGGCGGCGATTTCCACCAGTCAAGCCGAACTGGCTCGACATGACTGGCCGCAAGCACAGATCGTGGCGGATTTCGACGCGCTGCTCGCCGTTCCCGGACTCGACGCGGTGGTGATTGCCACGCCCAACGACACCCATTTCGACCTCGCCCGCCGCGCCATCGAGGCAGGCAAGCATGTGGTGGTGGATAAACCGCTGACCGTCACACTGGCCGAAGCATTTGCCCTGGAAAAGCTGGCGGCACAATATCAGCGGCTGGTCGCACCGTTTCACAATCGCCGCTGGGACGGCGATTTCCTGACCCTTAAAAAATTGCTCGGGAATGGGACGAAAGACGCCACGGAAAGCGGCACAGAAAGCGCAGAGTCATCCGGCCGGCTTGGGCGCATCACCCATTTCGAATCGCACTTCGACCGCTTTCGCCCGCTGGTGCGCGCCCGCTGGCGCGAGGAAGCGGTGCGCGGCGGCGGGATTTTGCTCGACCTGGGACCGCATTTGCTGGATCAGGCCCTGAGCTTGTTCGGCTTGCCGCAAACGCTGAGCGCTACGGTCGAGGCGCATCGCGACGGCGCGCTGGCCGACGATTATTGTCATCTGGTGCTGGGTTACCCCCGGCATCAAGTGATTTTGCATGCCAGCACACTGACCGCGCTGGTGCCGCCGCGCTTTCTGGTGCATGGCACGCGCGGCAGCTATCTGAAACACAGTCTCGATGTGCAGGAAGATCAGCTCAAAGCCGGGCTGCGCCCCGACGACGTCGACTTCGGCGTCAATCCGACCGGGGTCTTGCGGGTGCTGGAGGGCAATGCCGAGGTGCAATTCGAAGCGCAATACGAGTTGCCGACCGAAGTGGGCACTTACACCGAGTTTTATCGTTTGTTTGCCCAAGCCGTGCTGCATGGCGGCCCCCTGCCCGTCACCATCGGGGAAGCCATCAATGTGATGCATTTGATCGGCCTGGCCCAGGAAAGCGCGCGTACCGGACAACGCCTGACGGTCGGCGAAATCGACCGGCCGGCGAGCTGAAAAGCGGCGCCGGAAATATCCGCAAGATCCCATGGCGCAAGTGTTTTCGGCGATTTGACAGGTACGCCGGTTCTCACGTACAGTTCGCGTGCGCGTCGGGAGAGCGCGCCGGGAAGCACATGCCGGCGCCGCCGAAGGGGTAACACCCGCAAACTCTCAGGCACCCAGGACCGACGCAGCCGGAAGTTCGCTTCCGATCTCTGGAGAGCGGCAGTAGCCCGAATCAGTTGTCAGGGCAGGCTGCCCACCGAAGGGGCGCACGCAGGCTATGAATCCCGCGTAATCTCTCAGGTACCGAGGACAGAGGGGTCAGACTCATCCACCGCTGGGCGTTGATTCGCCCCGCGCGGTTCGATATTGCATCTGCGCTTATGCAGGTGCAAGGCGAATCCGCGATTAGCGCCGGATGTTGACGATTCCTTTCGTTTTCGCGTAACCGAGGCCCCGATGACCGATCTTAAACAAACCCCGCTCCACGCCACTCACCAGGCGCTTTCCGCTCGCATGGTCGATTTCGGCGGATGGGACATGCCGGTCAATTACGGTTCGCAAATTGACGAACATCATGCGGTTCGCACCGATGCCGGCATGTTCGACGTGTCGCATATGCGCACCGTCGACCTGCATGGCGCACGCGTGCGCGATTTCCTCAAACTGGCGGTAGCCAACAACGTCGACAAGCTGCGTACCCCGGGCCGCGCTTTGTATTCGTGCATGCTGAACCCGCAGGGCGGCGTGATCGACGATCTGATCATCTATTTTTTCACCGAAGATTTTTTCCGCATCGTGATCAATGCCGGTACCGCCGACAAAGATATCGCATGGCTGACGCAATTGAATGCCGAACACGGCTTCGAGGTGAAGATCAGCCCGCGCACCGATTTCGCCATGATCGCGGTGCAGGGTCCGAATGCCCGCGCCAAAGCCTGGCAAGCCGTGCCCGCGGTGCAAGCCGCGAGCGAGGCGCTCAAACCCTTCAATGCCGCCGTGGTAACGGACACGCCGTTTGGCGAATTGATGGTGGCGCGCACCGGCTATACCGGCGAAGACGGTTTTGAATTGGTGGTGCCCGCCGACCACGCCGCCGCCTTGTGGCAAGCGCTGATCGTAGCCGGCGTCAAACCCGCAGGTCTGGGTGCGCGCGATACCTTGCGCCTGGAAGCCGGGATGAATCTGTACGGTCAGGACATGGATGAAGCCGTGTCGCCGCTGGACGCGGGTTTGGCCTGGACTGTCGACCTCGAAAGCGAGCGCGACTTCCTCGGCAAAGCGGCATTAAAGGAACACGGCCAACGCTCGGCCTTTGTCGGGCTGATCCTGCGCCCGGCGGACGGCAAACCGGGCGGCGTGCTGCGCGCGCACCAGAAGGTCATTACGCCGCATGGCGAAGGTGAAATCACCAGCGGCACCTTCTCGCCTTCGCTGAGCCTGTCGATTGCCTTCGCCCGGGTGCCCGTCGCCGTGCAGATCGGCGACACGGTCCAGGTGCAAATCCGCGACAAACAATTGCCCGCCAGCGTGGTGAAACTACCCTTCGTGCGCCAAGGCAAGGCACTGGTTTCCTAGGCTTCGGCTCCCATGGCCGGCCCGGCGGCTTGTGCCCAATGCCCATGTATTGGGGCGGGCATATAATCTCCGGGCACCCGAAATATCTCTCCAACATTGTTGCTACACCTTCAGACAAGGAACCAAGATGAGCATCCCAGCCGAATTGAAATACACCGAATCGCACGAATGGATCCGCACTGAAGCCGACGGCACCCTGACCATCGGAATTACCGAACACGCTCAGGAAGCATTGGGCGATATCGTGTTCCTCGAACTGCCGGATGCGGGTCGCGCAGTGAAGGCCGGCGAAGCGATCGCCGTGGTGGAATCGGTCAAGGCCGCATCGGACATCTACGCTCCCTTGACGGGCGAGATCGTGGCCGCCAATAGCGATTTGGCCGGCGCCCCGGAAGCCGTCAACAGCGATGCTTATAACGCCTGGCTGTTCAAGCTGAAACCGGCCGATGCCGCGGCACTGGACCAGTTGCTCAGCGCCGAAGCCTACGGCAAATTGATCGGCGAATAAGTAGCGCTAAAGCAGCCAAAAGCAGCACCCCAAAGTACCCGCTCGAACGGCTGCCCGGCAGCCATGGCGAAGCACCGCGCAGACGCGCGGTGCTGTATCCCCACCTTAACCGGACGCATTGCTTGTGGCATGCGGCCCGCAGGACCTGACATGAAGCTCGATCACCCGGATCACCTGAAGAAACGCCCATCCCTCGCAGCGCTTGAGCGCCATGACGCGTTTATCGAACGCCACATCGGACCGGCGCACGACGACCAGCAAGCGATGCTGACCGAATTGGGCTACAGCTCGCGCGCGGCACTGATGGATGCGGTGATCCCGGCCAATATCCGCCGCACCGAAGCGCTGCCGCTGGGCGCGTTCAGCGCGCCGCGCAGCGAGGCCGAAGCGCTTGCCACATTGCGTGCCTTGGCCGATAAAAATCAGGTGTTCCGTTCGTACATCGGCCAGGGTTATTACGACACGCATACCCCGGGCGTGATCCTGCGCAATGTGCTGGAAAATCCTGCCTGGTACACGGCTTACACGCCGTATCAGCCCGAGATTTCCCAGGGTCGTCTTGAAGCCTTGCTGAACTTCCAGCAAATGATTACCGATATGACCGGCCTGGCGGTGTCGAACGCGTCGATGCTCGACGAATCGACCGCCGCGGCGGAAGCGATGACCTTGTTGCTGCGCGCCGGCAAATCGAAGTCGCAGGTGTTTTATGTGGCCGACGACGTATTGCCGCAAACCATCGAAGTGATCCGCACCCGCGCCGAGCCGGTCGGGATCGAAGTGGTGGTCGGCCCAGCCGCCGATGCGGCCAAGCTGGCCGGCAGCAGCGGTATTTTCGGGGTGATGTTGCAATACCCTGGAGCCAACGGCGATGTGTGCGATTACCGCGCCCTGGCCGACAGCATTCATGCAGCCGGCGCGCATGTGATCGTCGCCGCCGATTTGCTCGCTTTGACGCTGCTGGCAGCGCCGGGCGAATGGGGCGCCGACGTCGCCGTCGGCAACACCCAGCGCTTTGGCGTGCCGATGGGTTTTGGCGGCCCGCACGCAGGTTACCTGGCGGTGCGCGATGAATTTAAACGGCAAATGCCGGGGCGTCTGGTGGGTGTGACCATCGATGCGCAAGGCAAACCGGCCCTGCGCCTTGCCTTGCAAACCCGCGAGCAACATATCCGCCGCGAAAAAGCCACCTCCAATATTTGTACCGCCCAAGCACTGCTGGCGATCATGGCCAGCATGTACGCGGTGTATCACGGCCCGGCCGGTCTGCGCACCATCGCGCAGCGGGTGAACCGCCTGACCGCGATTCTGGCCGCCGGCCTCGGTGAAATCGGTTATAGCGTCACCAATAAAACCGCCTTCGATACTTTGACGATTGCCGCCGGCCAACATACCGCCGCGCTGCATGCGGCCGCGACGGCGCACCGCCTCAACCTGCGCCAGATCGATGCGGCCCACGTGGGCATCTCGCTCGACGAGACCACCACCCGCGCCGACATCGCCGCCTTGTGGTCGCTGTTCGCCCAGATAGCCGGTGTCGCCCGGTTACCCGATGTGGCAGGCCTGGACGCCACGGTCGGCGAAATTTTGCCGGCCGCATTGGCGCGCAGCACACCGTACCTGACGCATCCGGTGTTCAACCGCTACCACTCCGAAACGGAAATGCTGCGTTACTTGCGCAGCCTGTCCGACAAGGACTTGGCCTTGGACCGCACCATGATCCCGCTGGGTTCGTGCACCATGAAGTTGAACGCGACCTCGGAAATGATCCCGGTCACCTGGCCCGAATTCGCCGGCATCCACCCGTTCGCGCCGGATAGCCAGACCCTGGGCTACCGCGAAATGATAGATCAGCTCGAAGCGATGCTGGTCGCCTGCACCGGTTATGCGGCCGTGTCGCTGCAACCCAATGCCGGTTCGCAAGGCGAATACGCCGGGCTGCTGGTGATTCATGCTTATCACGCCTCGCGCGGCGAAGCCCAGCGCAATATCTGCCTGATCCCGGCGTCCGCGCACGGCACCAATCCGGCTTCGGCGCAAATGGCCGGGATGCAGGTGGTGGTGGTCAGTTGCGACAACCAGGGCAACGTCGATCTGGAAGATCTCAAGGCCAAGGCCGCGCAGCACGCCAGCCACCTGGCGGCGATCATGATCACCTATCCCTCTACCCATGGTGTGTTCGAAGCGCATATCCGCCAGATCTGCGACATCGTGCATCAGCATGGCGGCCAGGTTTATGTCGACGGCGCCAATATGAACGCGATGGTCGGCTTGACCGCGCCGGGCCAGTTCGGTGGCGACGTATCGCACCTGAACTTGCACAAGACCTTCTGTATTCCGCATGGCGGCGGCGGCCCGGGTGTCGGTCCGGTGGCAGTCGGCGCGCATCTGGCCGAATTCCTGCCGGGTCATCATGCGACCGGTTATCGGCGTCACGAACACGGTATCAGCGCCGTCTCGGGTGCGCCTTACGGCTCCGCCGCGATTTTGCCGATCTCGTGGATGTATATCGCGATGATGGGTGCGGCCGGCCTGACCGCCGCCACCGAGAACGCCATTTTGTCGGCCAACTATGTGGCGCGCCGCCTGACGCAACACTTCCCGGTGCTGTACACCGGCCCGGACGGACTGATCGCGCATGAGTGCATTCTCGATTTGCGCCCGATCAAGGACAGCAGCGGCATCACCGTCGACGATGTGGCCAAACGCCTGATGGATTATGGCTTCCATGCGCCGACCATGAGTTTCCCGGTGCCGGGCACGTTGATGATCGAGCCGACCGAATCGGAATCGAAAGCCGAACTCGACCGCTTTATCGACGCCATGATTGCGATTCGCGAGGAAATCCGCGCCGTCGAAGAAGGCCGTGCCGATCGCGAAGACAATCCGCTCAAGCACGCGCCGCATACGGCGGCCGTAGTCACCGCCGACCAATGGCCGCACGCTTATGGCCGTGAAACCGCGGCTTATCCGCTGGCATCCTTGGTGGCGCGTAAATACTGGCCGCCGGTGGGCCGCGCGGACAACGTCTATGGCGACCGCAATCTGTTCTGCTCGTGTATTCCGATGAGCGATTACGCCTGAGCGTAGCGGTCACTGCGTTTGAACTACGCTACGCGAAGCATTTCGCGTAGCAACCCCCGGCTGTCCTCAAGGAGCCGCAATGGCTGTCAGCGTTTTCGATCTTTTCAAAATTGGCATCGGTCCGTCCAGTTCACATACCGTAGGCCCCATGCGCGCTGCCTTGCTGTTCGTCCAGGGTCTGGAGCGCGACGCCCTGTTGCCCGAGGTCGCTTCAGTGCGGGTCGAACTGTACGGTTCGCTCGGCGCCACCGGCAAGGGTCACGGCACCGATCGAGGTATCCTGCTCGGTTTGATGGGCGATGCGCCCGATACGGTCGACCCGGCTACCATCACGCCGCGCCTGGAACAGGTGGCGCACAGCCAAAGCCTGTTGCTGCTGGGGAAACACGCCGTCAAGTACGTCGCCAAACAGCAGATGCTGTTCTATCGCCAGGCCCTGCCCGATCATCCCAACAGCATGAAGCTGCACGCTTATGACGCCCAAGGCGAAGTGCTGCGCAGCACCACCTATCTGTCGGTGGGCGGCGGTTTTGTGGTCACGGCCGGCGCCGCCAATACCCAAGTACTCAGCGCTCACGATCAACTGCCTTACCCGTTTCAGAGCGGCCGCGAACTACTGGCGATGTGCGCCGCGTCCGGCAAATCGATTGCCCAATTGATGTGGGACAACGAGCGGGTCTGGCACAGCGAAGACACCATCCGCGGCGGCTTGCTGCGCATCTGGGACGTGATGCAGGCCTGCGTCAAGCGCGGCTGCGGCATCGACAACCCGGATGCCGACGGCGACTTGGCCGGCCCCTTGCATATCAAGCGGCGCGCCCCGGCGCTGTATCGTTCGCTGACCCGTACCATCGGCCCGGACGAGATCGCTCATCCCAGCGACCCGCTGACGGTCATCGACTGGCTGAATGTCTTTGCCATCGCGGTCAACGAAGAAAATGCCGCCGGCGGGCGCGTGGTCACCGCACCGACCAATGGCGCGGCCGGTATCATCCCGTCCGCGTTGCATTACTACACCCGCTTTATGCGCGATGCCAACGACCAGGGTGTGATCGATTTTTTCCTCACCGCAGGCGCCATCGGCACCTTATATAAGCTCAACGCCTCGCTCTCGGGCGCTGAAGTTGGGTGCCAGGGTGAAGTGGGTGTGGCGTGTTCGATGGCGGCCGGGGGCTTGGCCGCGGTGATGGGCGGCACGCCGCTACAAGTCGAGAATGCCGCCGAAATCGGCATGGAACATAACCTGGGCTTGACCTGCGACCCGGTCGGCGGGCTGGTGCAGATTCCCTGTATCGAGCGTAACGCGATGGCTTCGGTCAAGGCGGTGAATGCCGCGCGCATGGCAATGAACGGCGACGGCAGCCACTACGTGTCGCTGGATTCCGTGATCAAGACCATGTGGGAAACCGGCGCCGACATGAAGACCAAATACAAGGAAACGTCACGCGGCGGGCTGGCGGTGAATATTGTCGAGTGTTGAGGCCATCATCAAGATCCCGGCCGACGCGACGACAAGCGCTGGCTGTATTCGACCCGTTCGACGCCATACAGCTTATAGACATCGGTGCTGGTAAACACATCCCGTCCAACACCGATACCTTGGATGCTAACCACCACTTCAGGCACATGGTCGCCGTCGACGTCCCGCAGTTCGGCGCGCAACACGCGCCCGGCACGCGGATGGATAAGGCCCGCGACCAGCGTGCCGTCGCTTAAATTCGAATATAGGCGCACAGAATAACTGCCCGAGGCGGACGGTTCCGCCGACTCTTCGGCCACCACCAGGGCGGCACCGTTGCCCAATTGCAAAATATGCGGCCCGGTGGAACTGGCCGCGCTCATGGCGCCGCCACCTGCGTCCGGCGCACTGATAAAAGCCAGTCCGGAGCTGCGCTCGTATAAACACAAGACGTGGCTGGTGACGTTTTGCTCAGGTTGCCGCAGATCGCGGCCTTCCATATTCAATACGTCATAGCCGACCGCCTCGTCAAACCGCGCCGGCACACTGACGCGTATCGGTTCACCCAGGCCCGCGGCCATCCAGCAAGCTTTGCGGGCATTGCCGTCGGCCATATTGAAGTGCGCCACGACATTGTTGCTCTGCGGCGCGGCAAATACCATGGGCGCCGCCAGCAGCCAAGCCAACGGCACTTTGCGTTGGAACCTGCGGGCGCTATGCGACAAACGAATTTTCACAGACGGGTCCGGTATGGGGTCAGGCATGGCACGGGAAAACCCTGGGCAAAACGGGCGACGTCGCACCGCAGCCGACATCATAATCCAACTCTAACGCGCCAAAAACAAACTCCCCGCCGGCAGAAAAGCCAACGGGGAGTAGCTGCGAAAACCACCCGGCGTGCGCCGCGGATCCAAGCAGGGATACACGGCGAAGTCCGGTTGAATTACTCAGACATCCTTACCAATCAGAGCTTAACGGCCGCCGATGGTTTGCAAGGTGGTCCATTTGCCGTCGACCACTTTATACACGGTGATGCCGCCGTTCTTCAGGTCGCCGCGATCGTCATAAGCGAGATCTTTGCTGGTAACGCCGGGCATCGAGGTCTTGGCCAGCAGCGGCAGGTATTTCACCGGATCGGTCGAGTTGGCGGCCTTCATTGCATCGAACATGGCCATGGCGCCATCGTAAGCATACGGCGAATAGGTTTCGACCGGGCTGCCGAAGCGTTTGGTGTATTCCGCTTCATACTTCTTGCCGCCCGGCATCTGGTCCAGCGGCAAACCTGCCAGCGAAACCACGGTGCCGTCCGCGGACGAGCCGGCGATCTTGAGGAAGGTGTCCGACTTGACCATTTCGCCGGCCATCAGCGTTTCCTTCATGCCCAGCTCATGCATTTGTTTGACCATCGGTGCGGCTTGCGCATCGGCACCGCCGAAGAACACAGCTTGCGCGCCCGAGGCTTTCAGCTTGGTCAGGATCGCCTTGAAATCGACCGCCTTGTCGCTGGTGAACTCACGATCGACGATGGTCGCACCGGCTGCCTTGGCGGCTTTCTCGAACTGGTCAGCCAGACCTTGGCCGTAGGCAGTACGGTCATCGACGATGGCAATCTTGGTGAATTTCAGACCGGTCACAGCGTAACCGCCGATCACGGCGCCTTGCTGCGTATCCGAGGTCATCATGCGGAAAGCGCTTTTGAAACCTTGCTGGGTGTATTCCGGCGCGGTTGCCATGGCGATTTCCGGAATGCCGGCTTGCGCATAAATACGCGATGCGGGAATCGTGGTGCCCGAATTGAAGTGGCCGAGCATGCCCTTTACGCCGTCATCAACCAGCTTCTGAGCAACCGTGGTGCCGGTGCGCGGGTCGGCCTGGTCATCTTGCGCGTCCAATACGATTTGAATCGGCTTACCGTCGATCACCGGCTTGGTGGCGTTGAAGTCTTCCACCGCCAGCGTGATACCGTTTTTGAAGTCGGCGCCGTAGTGCGCTTGCGCGCCCGTCAGCGGGCCGGCAAACCCGATTTTGACCGATTCCTGCGCTTGCGCCGCTTGTGCCCCTGCCAGCGACAGCGCGCCGACCAACATCGCACCTGCCAACCGTTTTGTCGTGTGTTCCATATTATTTCTCCTTGAGCGGATTATTTAAGTGAAGCAGCGCAGGGGTCACCTTGCCCGCTTCTGTTTTGAAACGAACCACCGAGGGCTGCTCAGCCTATCGTCATCAAACTTGCGTTGCCGCCTGCGGCGGCCGTATTCACACTGACCGAGCGTTCGGTCAGCAAACGTTCGAGTGCGTAATCATCCGTATCGGTTTCCAGTGCGCCTGCCGCAACCCCCTGCACCGTCAGGATCGGCCCGGGACGTTGTGCGATGCGCCGGGTCAGCGCATGCAGCGCATCGCTGTCGCCTTCGAACAAGACGGTATCGAAAGCACCGCCCTCGTCCTTCTGTGCCTGGGCATGGCCGCGCAAACCGGCCGGTAATGCCGCGACCAGATCGGCCCCCGCCTGGGTACTGAAAATCGCCCGATTGCCGGTCGCCAGGGCTGCCGCAAACTGTGCCCGTGCTCCGCCCGGGGTCAAGGCCACGCAGAGTACCGCGCCGCGGCACCCAAGCGAATAGGTGTTTCTCTCTCCGGTAGGACCCGGAAGGACCGCCGTCGCACCCGCCAGGACACCGCCCAGATAACGCTCGCAGCGTGCCGCCGCCGCGCTGTCGCCGAGTTGCATAAACCAGTCGCGGCACGCTTTCAGGTTTGCCACCGGATGGTTCTGCGCCGTGTCGCCGCTAGGCTGGTCGCTGACCAGCACACTGGCCAGCATGGCCGGCACGCCGCCCGGGCGCAGCGCCAGCAAACGCTGCAAATACAGCGGTCCGCCGGCCTTGGGACCGGTGCCCGACAAACCCTCGCCGCCGAATGGCTGGACGCCGACCACGGCGCCGACCACATTGCGGTTCACATAGATATTGCCCACATGCGCCCGTTCGATCACGTAGGCAATGGTTTCGTCGATGCGAGTGTGGACTCCCAGCGTCAAACCGTAACCGGTGGCCTTGATCGCCGTCAGCAATTGCTCAAGGGCGCTGCGGCGATAGCGCACCACATGCAGCACCGGACCAAATACTTCGCGCTCCAGCTCATCGATGCCGTCGAGTTCAATCAGCGTCGGCGCCACAAACGTGCCGTGACGCGCGGCCTCCGGCACTTCAAGCTGGAACACCGGATGGCCCTTGGCGCGCATCGCCGCGATATGACGCTCGATGCCGCGCTTGGCCTCGGCGTCGATCACCGGGCCGACATCGACCGACAGCCGGTCCGGGTTGCCGATGGCGAGCTCACGCATCGCGCCCTTCAACATGGTCAATACCCGCTCCGCGACATCCTCTTGCAGGCACAACACACGCAATGCCGAACAACGCTGCCCGGCCGAATCGAAGGCCGAATTCAAGACGTCGCCCACCACTTGTTCCGCCAGCGCCGAAGAGTCGACAATCATCGCGTTCTGGCCGCCGGTCTCGGCAATCAGCGGAATCGGTTTGCCGTGCGGGTCGAGGCGTTCGGCCAGGGTGGCCGCAATCAGGCGCGCCACTTCGGTCGAGCCGGTAAACATCACACCGCGAGTGCGGGCATCGGCCACCAGGGTGGCGCCCACCACTTCGCCGCTGCCCGGCAATAACTGCACCGCACCCGCCGGCACGCCGGCTTCGCGCAAAATACGCACCGCCTGGGCGGCGATCAAGGGAGTTTGCTCCGCCGGCTTGGCCAGCACCGGATTGCCCGCGGCCAGGGCGGCGGCTACCTGCCCCATAAAAATCGCCAGCGGGAAATTCCACGGGCTGATACACACCACCGGCCCCAGCGGGCGATGGGTGTCGTTGGAAAATTCGAGGCGAATCTGCGTCGCGTAATAGCGCAGGAAATCGACCGCCTCGCGGATTTCCGCCACCGCATTCGGCAACGACTTGCCCGCTTCGCGCACCACCAAGCCCATCAATGAGGGCATCTGCGCTTCCAGCAAATCGGCGGCACGCGTCAGACAATCGGCGCGCGCTTCAACCGGGGTCGCTTGCCAGATCGGTGCGGCCGCCACCGCATGTTGCAGTGCCGCCGCCACCTGGGCATGACTGGCTTCAATCACGGTACCCACCACATCGCGGGCATCGGACGGGTTGCGCACCTCACGAGCCACACCCGGCACCAAGCCCGTCTGCGCATCCCGGTCCGCCAGCATCGGCGCCGCGGTCCAGGCTGTATTGGCACTGGCCAGCAGCGCCGAAGACAAGGAGCCGAGCCGGTGTTCGTTGGATAAATCCAGCCCCATCGAATTGGCGCGTTCCGCGCCGTACAACTGACGCGGCAAGGGAATCTTCGCGTGCGGCGCACCCAGCGGCGTGATCCTGGTCGCGGCATCGACCGGGTCGATCAACAGATCTTTGATGGCAATGGCTTCATCGGCGATCTGGTTGACGAAGGAGGTATTGGCGCCGTTTTCGAGCAGGCGGCGCACCAGATAGGCCAGCAGGGTTTCGTGGGTGCCGACGGGCGCATAGACGCGGCATGGCCGATTCAATTTATCGCGCCCGGTCACCTCTTCGTACAGCGGCTCACCCATGCCGTGCAGGCACTGGAATTCATATTGACCCGGATAATAATTCTGTCCGGCCAGGTGATAGAGGGTCGCCAGCGTTTGTGCATTATGCGTGGCGAACTGCGGATACACGGCGTCCGGCGCGGCCAACAATTTTTTGGCGCAGGCCAGATAAGACACGTCGGTATAGATCTTGCGCGTATAGACCGGATAACCTTCCAGGCCGTCGACTTGGGCGCGTTTGATTTCGCTGTCCCAATACGCGCCCTTAACCAGACGTATCATCAAGCGATGGCGGCTGCGACGCGCCAGGTCGATCAGGTAATCGATGACAAATGGGCAACGCTTCTGATAAGCCTGCACCACAAAACCGATGCCGTTCCAGCCTGCCAATTCGGCGTCGAAGCACAGCGATTCGAGCAGGTCGAGCGAAATTTCCAGGCGATCGGCTTCTTCGGCATCGATATTCAAGCCGATATCGTAACGGCGCGCCAACAGTGCCAAGGCACGCACGCGCGGCAACAATTCGGTCAGGGCACGTTCCTGTTGCGAGCGCGAATAACGCGGATGCAGCGCCGACAACTTGATCGAAATCCCCGGGCCCTCGTAAATGCCCCGGCCGCCGGCAGCTTTACCGATGGCATGAATCGCTTGCTCGTAAGCGGCGTAATAAAACTGGGCATCTTCTTCGGTGGTGGCCGCTTCGCCGAGCATGTCGTATGAATAACGGAAACCGCGTGCTTCAAATTTACGGCTGTTGGCCAGCGCTTCGGAAATGGTTTCGCCGCTGACGAATTGCTCGCCCATCAGGCGCATCGCCATATCCACGCCTTTGCGGATGAGCGGCTCGCCGCCGCGCCCGATCAAACGCGTCAAGGCCGACGACAAGCCGGCTTCGCTATTGGTCGCCACCAGGCGCCCGGTGATCATCAAACCCCAGGTCGCCGCATTCACAAACAACGACGAGCCGCTGCCTAGATGCGAACGCCAGTCGCCCTTGCTGACCTTGTCGCGGATCAAGGCATCGCGCGTCGCCCGATCGGGGATCCGCAGCAAAGCTTCGGCCAGACACATCAAAGCCACACCTTCCTGGCTCGACAAGGAGAATTCGTGGATCAATCCTTCTACCCCGCCGCCGGTGCTTTTCGCGCGCAGGGCTTCAACCAGACGGGTCGCCAACGCGTAGGCATCGGCCGCCTGCGGTGCCGGCAAGCGCGCCTGGCCGATCAGAAACGGCACACACTCGGGCTCGGGCCGGCGGTAGGCGGCGGTAATCGCGGCACGCAATACCGATTGAGGCTGAACGTTTTGGGCGAAATCGAGAAACGGGTGCGGCACGCTTTCTTCACCGGCGTCGCCGGTATCCGGCACCTCGCTCAGGTCGGCCGACGTAATATGCGCCGCGCTCAATTCGGGCGGCAGTTGCCCGTGCTCAATTTTTTCGAGGTAAGCGAAGATCGCTTGCTTGATCAGCCAGTGCGGCGTGCGTTCGATGCGTTGCGCCGCATCTTTGAGCCGGGCGCGCAGCAGGTCGTCGACCTTAACCCCGAGTGTAGTGTTCGCCATGATTCCTTTGCGTCGCTGAGGGGAGCCGACAGAAGACTGAATTTTCACGGATCGTACTGCACTCAATAAAAAGGTGCAACCCTATGAAGAAATCGGGTTGCACCGCACTAGATCTTTGTTTTACAAAGATATTATTGTGTTTGTCGGATGTAATATAGAGTAAAAATTCGGCTAGTGGTTTTCCCTTATAATGCGGCCCCATTTATCTCCGGCCAGGCTTTTGCACGCCCGGTGTCGCGCCATTCCGACGCTGCAACAAAGTTTTTCTGATATTTCTTCCTTCCTGACATTTAAAGAAATATAAACAAGAAAAGGATCTACCTTTCGAAGCTTGCAACTTGGAATCGTTCGAGAACGGGTGTGCCGCGCATCATCCTCAGGCGCGTCCATTTTCGCGAACACGATGGTGCAGTGAATTCCGGTGACAGTCATACGCTTTCCGACAGTTCCATTCACCCAGCGAGGAAAATATGAATCTCCGATTTTTCCGGTCCATCAAGTTCAAGATTTTCGTCGCCTTTGCTTTATGCATTGCGATCATGTGCGCACTGGGCGGCGCCGGCATCTACAGCCTGTCGCGCTCCAATGCGAACCTGAAAGGCGTCTACGAATCCAACGTGTTGCCTATCCTCGATATTTCATCGGTGCTGGCCGATGAGCTCGACGTGCGCATCCGCATCCGCAACCTCGCGGTGGAAAAAGATGCCGGCAAAGCGGCGGATCTCGCCGCCCGCATCAAGTCGGACGAGCAGGACGCCTCGCAGCATTGGCATAACTACTACCCGGCAAATATATCGAATGGCGACGAAAAAGCAGTGGCGGATCAAATTGATGCGTTGATCAAACAAACCGAAAATAGCGTCGCCGGCATCGTCGCCGACCCGTCGACCTTCGAGAGCGTGGCGAGCGGCAGTATGCGCGAGGCCAACGACAACTTGATCGCCGATCTGCGCCGCGATGTCACACTGAATACCAACCAGGCGAAGGCGGCCAATCAGAGCGGCGGGCAAGCCTATACCGCAACGCTATGGGTACTTGGCATTCTCTTGTTGTGCGGCGTATTGCTCGGCGCCGGCATCCTGACGATGCTGGTGCATGCCATTTCCACTCCCTTGGGTAAAGCCTTGCTGATCGCCGATGAAATTGCCGGCGGTCATCTGGATAACGAAATCCGCATCACCGAAACCGACGAATTCGGCGAGTTGTTGAATTCGTTAAAAAAGATGGATCACAGTCTCTCCGCCACGGTGCGGGAAATCAAAACCTCGACCGAATCGATTGCCGTGGCCGCCGGCGAAATCGCCCAGGGCAACCAGGACTTGTCCAAGCGCACCGAAATGCAAGCATCATCGCTGGAAGAAACGGCGGCCAGCATGGAGGAACTGACATCGACCGTCAAACAGAACACCGAAAATGCCAGGCAAGCCGTACAGCTTGCCATCAGCGCCACGGAAACCGCGGTGCGGGGCGGCAGCGTGGTGAGCGAAGTGATCGACACCATGGGCGGCATCTCCGCCAGCTCAAGCAGCATCGTGGAAATTATCAGCGTAATCGAAGGGATCGCCTTCCAGACCAACATTCTGGCCTTGAATGCAGCCGTTGAAGCCGCTCGCGCCGGTGAACAGGGCCGCGGCTTTGCGGTAGTCGCAGGCGAGGTGCGTACCTTGGCGCAGCGCTCGGCCGCCGCCGCCAAGGAAATCAAGGCCTTGATCGAAACCTCGGTGGCCAAGGTTCAAGTCGGTTCCAATTTGGTCGGCCGCGCCGGCGAGACGATGAATGAAATTGTGGTGGCGGTCAAACGTGTCACCGACGTGATGAACGAAATTTCAGCGGCCTCGGTCGAGCAAAGCACCGGCATTGAGCAGATCAATCAGGCCGTGACACAAATGGATCAGATCACCCAGCAAAATGCCGCACTGGTCGAACAAGCCGCGGCGGCGGCATCGTCGATGGAAGAGCAAGGTCATCATCTGGCGGAAACGGTGGCGGTATTCCGTCTCAAAGGCGCCAGCGATCGAGGCATACGCGAGCCCGCGGCGAGCCGCGCAATTGCGTTAAAGCGGCCCGACCTCACGCGCACCAGCGTCAAGCGGGCGGGAGTCAATCGGCCCGAAGTCAAGCGGCCCGAGCCGAAATCACCGGCAGCAACGGGCGCGGTCGCGGCCGTCAGGCCTATCGCCAAACCGGCAGGGTTGCCGGCGGAAGATGATTGGACCGCGTTTTAGCCGCGCATAGTCCGCAGTTGCCGCATTCTCGATTCACATTGCGGCGGTAGCGCGTCCGCCGGCATGCGCCACCGCCTCTTGAACCGCTGCACCGCTGCACCGCTTCAGGTCACCGATTTTTTCGCCTTGAATTCCGGCGTATCCCAGGCGCGGCTTGCAATGATGTCTTTTAATGCCGCAATGGTGTCCCACACGTCGATATAACGCAGGTACAAGGGGGTGAAGCCGAAGCGCAGAATATCGGGGGCGCGAAAGTCGCCGATGATGTTGCGCGCAATCAGCGCCTGCATGATGGCATAGCCTTCCGCATGCCCCAGGGACACCTGGCTGCCACGCTCGTCCGCGTTTCGCGGCGAACGCAAGACGCAGCCCATGCCGGCCAATTCCTGATCGAACAGATCGATAAACAGATTACCCAGCGCCACGCTCTTGTCGCGCAACACCTGCATATCGACGCCATCGAACGCCTCCAATGCCGCCTCCAGGGCGATCATCGCGAGCATCGGTGGAGTACCTGCGAGCATCCGCTCGATCCCGGCGTGCGGCATAAATTCGTGGGTAAAGGCAAACGGCTCGGCATGACCGAGCCAACCGGTCAGCGGTTGCTGCACCTGAGGCAGATGGCGCCGCGCCACAAACACGAACGACGGCGCGCCCGGACCGCCATTCAGATATTTGTAGCCGCAGCCTACGGCGAAATCGACTTCGCATGCGTTCAGGCCGAGCGGCATGGCGCCCGCCGAATGGGCCAGATCCCACACCACCAGAGCGCCCACCGCGTGCGCGCGTTCGGTCACGGCACGCATGTCGTAACGCTGGCCGGTTTTGTAATTCACGTGAGTCAACGAAACCACCGCGACAGTGTCGTCGAGCGCGGCCAGGACCTCGTCCGGCTCGACACTGCGTAACTCGCGACCGGTCATTTCCGCCGCGCTGGAGGCGATATAAACGTCGGTCGGAAAATTACCGCGCTCGGCCAGGATCACGCCGCGTTTTCCTTGTTGCATGCGGCATGCGGCCACCAGCACCTTGAACAGATTCACCGAGGTGGAATCGGCCACCGCCACTTCGTCGGCGTCGGCGCCAATCAGCTTGGCGATCTTGGCACCGATGCGCAGCGGTGCGGGGTACCAGCCGGCATCGTTCCACGAGCGGATCAGGCCCTGGGCCCATTCCTGGGTCATTGCCTGCATCACACGCTGCGGCACATTGGCCGGCATCGCACCCAAAGAATTGCCATCGAGGTACAGGGTGTCCGCGGGCAGCGTAAAACGCGTCCGAAAGGCGGCCATCGGGTCGGCAAGGTCCAGCGCCACGCAGGTTTCGCGAGAAAATTTCATGTAGCCTTTCAAATCGGTGCGGCAGGTTGAATACGATCGCAGTGAAGACGGTCGCCGTGAAGACGGTCGCCGTGAAACAATCGCCGGGTGCGCGGCCAAGATCGGCGCGGCAGCCATGCGAAAGCGCGCTTCATCAGCTCATCGGCGCGGCATCAATCGAATGCAGCGCCGATCTTAGCAGCAAACCCAACGCTCGCGAATGCGGGTTCACGGCAGGATGTGCGGCTATTTATTGAGCATTTGCGCGGCGCTATGCGAAGTCCGCGAGCCCCTCGCGGACACCGGCTTGCGCTTCGTTTACCACAGGCCTATTTGCCGAAAATCAAATTCATCTTGAAAAAAGACCGTTCGGTCGCTAAGATACCGTGATGGGAAAAAGTGAAATCACGCGCGAAGCTTTGCTCGACGCGGCCTTATACGAAGCCAGCTTAAGCGGCATTGCCCGCTTGACTTTGGCGCCCGTGGCCGCGGCGGCGGGCCGCTCCAAAGGCGGCTTGCTGCGCCATTTCCCGAGCAAGGAGAGCTTGCAGATCGCGGTACTGGAACATGCGTTATCAAGTTTTCGGCACTATGTGCTCGAACCGGCGCTGCCGATGCCGTCCGGCTTGCCGCGGTTGCGCGCCATCATGGAAAACTGGCTGAGCTGGACCGAGCGCGCCGGTTTGCCGGGCGGTTGTCCCATCTTGAGTTCGCAATACGCTTTTGACGATCGGGATAGCGCAGTGTGTGCCCACGTGCGCGAGGCTTGGACCAGCTGGCAGAGTTATTTGCGGCGCCAGGCGAGCAAGGCGCAAGAAGCATCGCAGTTGCCGCCGGGCCTCACGCCGGAGGCCTTGGCCATGCTGATGGTTGGGCTGAAAGCCACCGCACAGATGGAATCGCGTTTGCTCAAGGATGACGATGCCAATCGCCGGGCCCTGCGGCTGTTTGACCATCTGACCGGGCGAGCTGAACCCGCGAACTGAACCCGCGAATTTACCCTCCGAAGTTGCACACTTAGCCAAGCTTCTCAAGCAAGGAAAAATCATCATGTCAAAACTTGCCCAAAATGCGACCGTTCGGTCTTTTTTATTTGGCCTGCACAAGCTCAAATTTATGCTGGGTGCCCGGCTGGTGCCGCATCGCACCGCCGCCAGCGGCGCGGCCTTGTTCTGCACACCGATCCGGCCCGTCGCCGAAAAACTGGCGTTGCCGGCCGGCGTGCCCGCACCGCATATACGCCAGGCGCTACTGCCCAGCGGCACGGTCACACTCTATGAATGGGGCGATCCGGCGCAACAACCGACGGTACTGCTAAGCCACGGCTGGAATGGTTGGGGTTTGCAATTTGCGGGATTTATAGCGCCGCTGCTGGCTCAGGGGTTTGCCGTTGTCGCACTCGACTTTGGCGGCCACGGCCGCAGTGCCGGACGCCGCGCATCGTTACCGGGTTTTATCGATACCACCGAGGAGTTAATCGAAAGCCTGCCCACGCTAATTGGCATTGTCGGCCATTCGCTGGGTGCGGCGGCGGCGGCCTGCACCATGGCGCATGCACGCCATAGCGCACTGAAGCTGGTGTTGATCGCGCCGCCCAACAGCCCGCGCCTGTTTCTGGAAAAATTTGCCGCCATGCTGGGCATCCCGCGGCGACTGGTCGATGCCATGCAACAGTGGATGGAACAGCAGTATGGCCGGAACTTCGACGACCTCAGCGTGATACGTATCGGCTCCCGGATTCCGGCACATACGCTGGTGCTCCATGATCCGGCCGACAAGATCGTGCCGTTTGCGCACGGCGAGAGTTACGCCCAGTTGCTCAGCCATGCGCGACTGGTGCCGTTGGAGGGATGGGGTCACTTCCGGATTCTGCAATCGCCCGATGCCATCAGGCTGACCGTCGATTTTGTCGCGGCGCGCGAGTCGTGGCGCATCGCGGAAAAAATCAGTCCGGCTTGGTAAGCGCACAAGTTGCAGCGTCGGCGAATACAACCGATGCGGCTTAGGGCTCTTCGCGGTCCACGCCTGCCGCCGGCGCTTCATAGTGAGCGCAAGAGTCGTCAGGGGAAACCAGCCGGTCGTGACGCTCGCACAAACAACTCTCGCCGATGCTGGAGCCGAAGCCGGAACCGAATACGCTCAGGCCGGGAATGCTACGCTCCAGGTGCGCGCCGCCGCCGGCCGCGAAGCGGCAGCGAGCGCAAGCAGCCATCACCGGGGGCGCGGCCGGCCGGTGCCGGATGAGCGTCAGCAAGCTCATGAGCCCAAGCCATTCCAGTAGGCGGCAAACACATGCACCGACAGCCAATAGCCGATCAGTACGTTGACCACCACCCCCGCGGTAAAGGCCAGGAACGGTTTAAAACTGGTGCCGCTCAGACCGCGAATGCGGGTGCTCAAGCCGATGCTCAAAAAGCAGAAGATGAAAGCCCAGGTGCGTAGCGCCGTAATCGGCCCGACCAGTCCGGGGACGACTTCGCGGCGATAATCGGCGAGCGAATAATGGCTGGCGACCCAGGTTACAAAAGCCGAGGCAAGCACAAAACCGATCACGAACTTGGGAAAGCGCGCCCAGATTTCCGCCGCGCTGATGCGCGTCTTGATCGCGCTGCCGTCCGCGGCCGGCTTATCTTCCCAGCGGGTGGTGGCAACTACCGCCAACACCAGAGCCCAGATGCCGATCCAGATATCGCGCCCGACCACTTTCATCAAGGTAAAGGCTTGCACCGAAGCGTCGGGGGCACCGGCAATGACACCGCCCGCATGTCGAGCCAGGTCGCCATAAGCTTGCGCCGCGGCCACACCCGCGGCATCGGCAAATTCGGAGGTGCCGATCCACGCTCCCGCAATGCCCGTCGACAGGCCCAGCGCTTGCGCCACAAAAGGCAGCAGAAAAATCATCACAATCGCCCAGGCAATCACCAAGGTAATCGCGGCCGAAGCATGTTCGCGTTTGGCCCTGACGGCTCCGGCGATGGCAATTGCAGCGGAGACGCCGCAGACGGCACCGCCCACGCCCAGCACCGCGGCAAAGCGCCGGTCCAAACCCAGCCATTTGCCGGTAAAGTAAATCACAAAAAAGGTCACCAGCGAGACGATGGCCGCCTGCACCACCGCCACCGGGCCGGCCCAGACCAACAAGGTAAACGGCAGGGTTGCGCCGAGCAGGATGATCCCGACCTTGACGTAATACTCGACCCGCAAACCGGCTTCGAACCAGCTCGGCAACGGCACCACGTTGGTGATCACCAGCCCCAGCAACAGGGCTACCAGCGGCGGTTCAAGATTATATTTGGCGGCGCTGGCCCATGCGCCCGCTTCGAACACCAGGATCGCGGCGATAAACAGCACGGTGAAGGCCGGCAGGAATTGTTTGATCTTGTGCCCCATCACCGCCAGGCTGACGCTGAACAACACGGCCCACACGAGGTATAAGGCCAGATAGGAGCCGGCGTGTGCCGCGAAGTCCTGCGCGGCCGCGCCCACGGTGGTCCATTTTGCCGGAGCGACCGCCAGCCACTTGATCGAGGTGCCGCCGGCAAACAGGGCGTAGCCGATCGCGATGAGTATCAGCGCCAGCCAGATCGACCAACTGTCTTCCTTGGCAAATAAACTGCGCCAAGCCGGCGCGCTTGCCACCTTTGCCGCGCTTGCGCTGGACGCGGGTGCAGCAGCACCCAGCGCTTGATGGTTTTCGCTCATGGCCCTTTCCCCTTCTCTCGCAACTGGTTGAACGCGCCTCTTGTATGAGGTATTGGCGCGTATCAGCGGATTATGAAATGGGGCCGGCTCCGAACTGAACGATTTTTTTGGTCTATCAATATGCGCCGGATGGGATATATCGCGTCAAATATCCAGCGGATCGACTTCGACACTCCAGCGCAGCGCGCCTTTCAGTCCGCGCAAATGGGCCTGCCATGCGTGCAACACGTGTTGCAGAACGGCGCGCGAGGCACTTTCGATCAGCAATTGCGCACGGTGGACATGCATCACTTTGACGATGGTCAACGGCACCGGGTCGTAACGCGTCACGCGTTCGCCGCCGGGCAGGGCGTCGAGTCCGGCGGCCGCGTTGTGCAAAAACGCCAAAGCTTGTTCCAGAGTGCGTGCTTCGGCACGCAACAAAGCCTGGTACACAAACGGCGGCAGATGAGCCTGACGGCGTTCGGCCAGGGTCGAGCGGGCAAAACCGGGATAGTCGTGGCGACCCAGCGCATCGTAAAGCGGATGACGCGCGTAGCGGGTCTGGATCAGCACTTCGCTGGCCAGTCCGCCGCGCCCGGCCCGGCCGCTGACTTGCATCAATTGCGCAAACAAGCGCTCGCTGGCGCGGAAGTCGTGCGAAAACAGCGCCGTGTCGGCATTCAATACGCCGACCAAGGTTACGCGCTGGAAATCATGGCCTTTCGCGATCATTTGCGTGCCGACCAGGACATCGACCTGGCCCGCATGCACATCGGAAAACAGCGCTTGGGCGCTGCCTTTGCGCCGCGTGCTGTCGGCATCGATACGCAAGATGCGCGCGCCGGGCAAAGCGCCGGCCAGCGCTTCTTCAACCCGTTGGGTGCCGCGCCCCAGCGGCGCAATATCGACGTTGCCGCATTCGGGACACGCGGAGGGAATTTTGCTTTCCCAGCCGCAATGGTGGCAGCGCATCATCCGTTCCGGCTTATGCAACACCACATAGGCGGAACAGCGCGGACAACCGGCCACCCAGCCGCAGGCATCGCACGACAGAACCGGTGCGTAACCGCGCCGGTTGAGAAAAATCAGGCTTTGCTCGCCGCGTTCCAGGCGTTCTTTCAGCGCGCTCAACAGCGGCATGGTCAAACCTTCGACCACGGCCCGCCCGCGCCGCTTTTCGTGGTCCAGATCGACCAGTCTGACGGACGGCAGCACCGCATCCGTCACCGCCCGGCGCGCCAGCGTAAGCCGGGTGTAGCGGCCTTGTTCGGCCTGCCACCAGCTTTCCAGCGACGGCGTGGCGGAACCGAGGACCACCGGAATCCCCAATTGTTTGGCGCGCCACACCGCCAGGTCGCGCGCCGAGTAACGCAAACCTTCTTGCTGTTTGTAGGCGGCCTCGTGCTCTTCGTCGACCACGATCAATGCCAATCCCGGCAGCGAGGCCAGCACCGCCAGGCGCGTGCCGAGCACAATCCGGGCGCGGCCGAGGTGGGCCGCCAGCCAATTGCGCGCGCGTTCGCCTTCGGCCAGCCCGCTATGCAAAGTGACAATCGCCTCGCCCGGCAAACTGGCGAAGCGGGCGCGAAACGCCGCCTCGAACTGCGGCGTCAGATTGATTTCCGGGACCATTACCAGCGCCTGCGCGCCGGCATCCGCCGCCATCAAGGCAGCCAGCGCATGCAGATAAACTTCGGTTTTGCCGCTGCCGGTGACGCCGTGGAGCAAAAACGGCACAAAACCGGAAGCGCCGGCGATTGCCTCCAACGCCTGTTGTTGTTCGTGATTAAGGGCGGGCGCAATGCCGTCGTCGGGGCGGATTTCGGCTACCGTGTCGAGCGCGCCGCTCTGCTGCTCCACCCAACCCGCGGCGCACCAGTCGCCCAGCGTCGCCGTCGCCTTGGGGTGCAGGGCGCGCGCCGCCGGCAACGTCAACGCGCCGCTGTGGCACAAGGCTTCGGCCAAGCGGCGCAAAGCCTGCGCCCGGGCCGGCAACACCTCGGGCAACGCTTCGCGGCCCAAAGCCGTGATCCGGTAATGGATTTCGACGGCCAGCAAGCGGCCCCAGCGCGTCGCGTCGCGCAAAGCCTGCGGCAAAGCGGGCAGCGCCACTTCGCCCAGCGGCCGCTGGTAGTAGTCGGCGGCAAATGCCGTCAGCGCAATCCAGGCGGGCGACAAAGGCGGGCAATCGGAGCAATGCGCCTCGACCGTGCGCAGTCGCTCAAGCGGCACCTCGGAATGGCGGGTCACCTCGCAGATCAGGCCGGTCACGCTACGCCTGCCGAATGGGACCTGCACCAACTGCCCGACCTGCGGTAAATCCGCGAAGGAGTAGCGGTAATCGAATAAGGTCGGGATCGGTTGATCCAGTGCGACCCGGACAAAAACCTCGGTCACGCCCGGCACCCCGCGGCTTGAATCTGCTGAAACCCGGCGCGCAACGAAGACCCCGGGGTTCCGGGAAAGTCGATCGGTAGACGGCCGCAGAGCAGGTCGCGGGGGGGCTGCAAGTTAAGGTATTGCATTAAGTCCGTGGCTAAGTCGCAGATTCATTTACGCTTTTGCGGCGCTCCGCCGATCCTGTGGATAACTCTGTTGAAAACTGCCACCGGGAAGCGCGCAGAGGGCGCGGCAGCAAGCTTTTCAGATCTTCCATCGATTCGCATCAACAAAAAAATATCTATTAAAATCAATTGCTTGAAAAAACCGTCCAGGACGAATCTGGAATATGAACCGATCTGGTGCGGGTGCGGCGGCGCAGCGAGATTATGTGTATAAGTTTTTGTCTTGACAAACTCAGACCAGCCTTTTGACGGGCTAATATGAGATAAAAGGCCTGAATTCAGCCCCTTAGACACCCGCGAAATTGCTGCGCCGCAAACTCGCTGCGTTCATTGCTGGATGCCTTAAACCGTGCCTTGCCGAATCAGGCGGCTATGCTGGTGGACTTCGGCGATCAGTTCGGCCACATGTTCGGGCGGGGTAAATTGCGAAATCCCGTGGCCCAGGTTAAATACATGGCCGGGATGGTTGCCGAAACGGTCGAGTAAAGTGCGCGCCTCGGCCCGGATGGCCGCAGGCGGTGCAAACAGGATAGCCGGGTCGAGATTGCCTTGCAGCGCCACGCGTTGGCCGATGCGCTCGCGCGCCCGGCCCAGATCGGTGGTCCAGTCGAGTCCGACGGCATCGACCCCGGTGGCCGCGATTTCTTCCAGCCACTGGCCGCCGCCCTTGGTAAAGGTGATCACCGGCACCCGCGCGCCGTTGTGCTCGCGCTTCAATTGCGCCACGATGCGCTCGATATAGGCCAGCGAAAACCGCTGATAAGCCCCTTCGGCCAGGGCTCCGCCCCAGCTATCGAAAATCATCACGGCTTGCGCGCCGGCTTCGATCTGCGCGTTCAGGTAAGCCACCACCGCTTGCGCGTTGATTTCAAGAATCCGCTCCATCAGGTCGGGCCGGGCGTACAGCATGGTCTTGACCGTGTGGAAATCCGACGAGCCGGCGCCCTCGACCATATAACAGGCCAGCGTCCACGGACTGCCCGAAAAGCCGATCAGCGGCACGCGCTGACGGCCTTGAGCATCGGTCAGGGCACGGCGGATCTGCGACACCGCATCCGTCACATAACGCAGGGTGGCATCGATATCGGGCACGGCCAGACGGGCGACGTCTTCTTCGGTGCGCACCGGACGCTGGAAACGCGGCCCTTCGCCGGCCACAAATTCGAGGCCCAAACCCATCGCGTCGGGTATCGTCAGGATGTCCGAAAACAGGATAGCCGCATCAAGCGGATAACGATCCAGCGGCTGCAGCGTGACTTCGGTGGCGAAATCCGGATTGGTCGCGAGGTCCATAAAACTGCCGGCGCGCGCGCGCGAGGCCCGGTATTCGGGCAGATAACGCCCCGCCTGGCGCATCAGCCAGACCGGCGTGTAAGCGGTAGGCTGACGCAACAAGGCGCGCAGGAAGGTGTCGTTCAGGAGAGTTGTTTGGGCCACGTTGCGCAATGCTCAGGTAGGCAAAACGCTATTTTACCGGAGCCACCCCTGGCGCGCGCTGCAAATCGCCGATTAGCGGTATTGCGGCGGCCACGGCTTCGGGTATTACATGCGTATTACATGCCACCGGGTACTCGACCGCCTGAAAAACCCGGGTTATGCTCGTCAGAAATCTCAACCGGAGAATTTATGCAACTTGTCGGAATGCTCGATTCGCCCTATGTGCGCCGCGTCGCGATCTCGCTGCAACTGCTGGAACTGCCCTTTGAGCACCAGTCGGTCTCGGTATTCAGCACCTTTGCCCAGTTTCAGCAGATCAATCCGGTGGTCAAAGCGCCTTCGCTGATCTGCGACGACGGCACCGTGCTGATGGATTCGACCCTGATCCTGGAATATGCCGAGGCGCTGGCCGCATCGCGCAAAAACCTGATGCCCGCGAACCTCGCGCAACGCCGGCAGGCGCTACGCGTCATCGGACTGGCGCTGGCCGCCTGCGAAAAAAGTGTGCAGATCGTCTATGAACACCATCTGCGGCCGGCTGAAAAACTGCACCAACCTTGGATCGAGCGCGTCACAGGCCAGCTCATCGCAGCTTATGACGCACTCGAAGCAGAATTCGAGCGCATCCCGCTGACAGCCAGCCCCGCGACCATCGATCAGGCTGGCGTCACGAGCGCCGTGGTGTGGCACTTTACGCAGCAGATGCTGGCCGAGGTGGTCGATGCCGCGCGTTATCCGAAATTAACCGCCTTCTCGCAGCAGGCGGAAGCGTTGCCGCAGTTCAAGGCCGCGCCGTATGGAACGAGTACCTACCAGGCGGCCTGAAGCGTCTGAATCGCGGGCGACCTCGCCCGCGTAGTGTCGAAGCCGGGCGTCAAGATGAGGTGTCGGCGACCGTCAACGGTCTAAAAACCGCCGCTTAGGCTGTGACGTGGGTCGGTTGCGTGGAGATCTTGCCCAAACTGCCGTCCGGCCGCTTGTACAAGGTATCGCCATAGCCATTCGCGTCCAGACGTTGCAACGAGATGGTTTGGGAAATACCGATCTCGATCGAGACGGCGTTGCTCGCGCTGATACCGCTTGCGTCACTGCCGGTCAGTGCCGGCGAGCCGTTGCCACTGCCGCTTGCCGCCGGAGTTGAGCTTGAGCTTGCCGCCGAGGCGGCCGTCGCGTCGGCGGACTGTTTGGCTGCGGCCGCCGCTTTCGCTTTTGCCGAAACATCGGACAAGCCCTGCAACAGCGTCGCGGCTTCCTTCTGCGCCAGCAGCGTGGTCTGATTCAATTCCGCCAGCAATTGTTGCAAGGTCCCAGCGGCGTTTGCGTTTGATGCCGCGGCCGAGTCGTTCGGGGCCGACGACGTGTAGCTGCTTGAGCCGGAGACGGCCGCGCCGAAGCTAAAACCGGTCGCCGCCGTGTCGGGGCCGCCGGAAGCCGAGCCTGAGTTGCCTTGGCTATTGCTCGCCGAATAATCCGTCAACGTGAGGGTCTCCTGCTCCAAAGCGGAATAAGTATCGGTTTCGCTTTCCGATAGCGGCGAATTGGCCGAAGCGGTGCCGAAGCCTGAAGCGTTGGAAAGCGAGGGTGCGGCAGATGCGGCATCGAATGGGTTTGCCGCCAGGCTCAACAAAGACTGGTTACTCAAGGCCTGGCCAAAATCCGATTGGGTGGTGCTGGACGGCGCCTGCGAGCCGGAAGCCGAGGGCAACACCAAAAGCTGGCCGATCGGAGCGGCCAACGAACCCGAGCCGGTAATTTTGCCGCTTGAGGCATACGCCGAACTACTTTGCGCGGAGAGCGAAAGATTCAACTCGCCGGTATCGAGATTGATCCCGATCGTGATCGAACCGGAACGGTCCGTCGCATCCACCGCCGAAACCGAACTGGCCGCGCCCGAGCTGTAGACCGAGGCGGTCGAAGCGCTATTTTGCGTGCTCTGGTCGTAGCTGGCGGTCAAGGTAATCGGGCCGCCCTGGGCCAGCTCGGTGGCAAGATCGGCGGTCGCGTTCGACGCCTGAGCCGCGGTAAACCCGCTTTGCACCAGCAGCGAATTCAGCGTCGAGGTCAATTGCGCATTGGCGCCGGCGATGATTTCACGATGTCCGGTGGCCGGGTCCACTTCGGTCGCGCCTTGCAGCGCGCGGGCAAATTCCAGCGTCAACTGGCCCGTGCCGGTAGCCGCCGTAACGTTATTCAGATTGGCGCTCAACGACACGGAAGCTTGCGCCACCTCGGTGTCGGATTCGACCACGGCGACTTGCGAGGTGCTGACAAAACTGGCGGTGGATGAGGTCGGCGGCTGCGTATATTGCAGGTTCTGGGAAACACCAAGAATGCTGGACATGTAACACCCGCTGAAGTATGGGTCTGCCGCATCGCAAACGCGGCGATGACCTTGAGCTGAAATGCCTAAACCATGTCTGGGTTTACGGCCGACCTGACTTTTTCTTGAATTTTTTATTTATGGTTTTCAAGCAATATCAGTTTCTTTGATGACTGATCGAGATTGAAAGCGGGGTAAAAATATAATTAAATATCAGGAGAAAAATCTCTCCGATACTTCACGAAACCCCTTTTATTATCTCCGCGAAATCCCATGCCGGCGAAAAACCGGTGTGCCTCAACCCGGGTGACGGAACTGAGCAGCATCATTTTCGAACAGTCATGCGCCGCGCAAAACTGTTCGACATGGCGCAATAGCAGCGCCCCGATGCCCTGACCTCGCACGCTTTCATCGAGTACCAGATTCTCCACCACCGCAAACGGCTGGTGCCGGAACATCACGTCGCGGCATAAGGAAACCAGCACCGTGCCGCGGACCTGCCCGTCGACGTCGCACACAAACAAGGCGGTGGCCGGATCGTCGGCCAAGGCTTCGATCCGGCCGGGTAAAACGCAAATATCGGGGTTATCCACCAACTGCCGATACAGCCGCTCAAGATGCGGCGCATCGTCCGCAACGGCCCGGCGCATAACTGTATGAGGGAGATTCATCAAGATGAATGGCCGATCAGGATTCAAGCGCCGAAGGTTCAATCATGCCGGCTCAATTCGCCCCGCTTTTGGCGGCCACAATCACCTGGTCGAAGGTGCCGTCGTCGGCAAAATGCGTTTTTTGCGCTTGCTCCCAACTGCCGAAGGCTTGGTCGACAGTAAAGGTCTTGAGCACTGGAAATTCAGCGGCATGGCGTTTCATCACCGCCGGATCGCGCGGACGCAGGTGGTGTTCAGCGATGATTTCCTGGCCGGCCGGCGAGAATAAAAATGCCAGATACGCTTGCGCTTCCTTGCGTGTGCCGTGCTTGTCGACCAGTTTGTCGACCACCGCCACGGGCGGCTCGGCCAAGATGCTGGACGAAGGGTAAACCACCTCATATTGGTTGCCGCCGGCGTCGCCGGTAATCAGTGCCGCTTCGTCCTCGAAGGTCACCAGCACATCGCCCAGGCCACGCTGGGTAAACGAGGTGGTCGCGCCCCGGCCGCCCGAGTCGAGCACCGGCACGTTGTGCAACAAGCGGGTCACGAAATCCCGCGCTTGATCCTGGGTGCCGCCGTGCTGCACCCGCCAGCCCCACGCCGCCAAATAGCTGTAACGGCCATTGCCGGAGGTTTTCGGGTTCGGCAGAATCACCGCCACGCCGGGTTTGACCAGATCGTCCCAGTCCTTGATGTGTTTAGGGTTACCTTTGTGCACCAGAAACACCATGGTGGTGGTGTAGGGACTGCTGCCATAGGGAAAACGCGTACGCCAGTCGGCGGGCAGCAGATTGCCGCGTTGATGCAGCAAGTCGATGTCGCTGGTCTGGTTCATCGTCACCACATCGGCCTGCAATCCTTGGGTTACCGCCAATGCCTGCGGGCTGGAACCGCCATGCGACTGGCGCACCGCGACGGTTTCGCCGGTCTGGGCATGATAACTGGCGATAAACGCCGTATCGATATCCTTGTACAGCTCGCGGGTCACGTCATACGAAACGTTCAGCAGCGTGACCTGCGCGCACGCCATGCCGCTTGCGCCAAGCGCACCGAGCGCCGCCGCCAGCGCGGCTAGTTTCCTCAACTGCATCGTCGTTCCTTCTGGTCTGGAGTAAATGCCACGGCCGTCAATTCTATGCCGATCCGGCGCCTCAGGCCATCCGCGCGCTTGCCGCAACAGCATCTGTCCCTTTACGGCGTGCGCCCATACAACGGCCGCTATACAGCGCATTTTAGATGGTGGACACTGAGCGCTGTACGCGAAGCAGACTCAGCGAGCGCGGCCCGGAGGCTGCGTCGCATCGATCAAGGCCGTCAGACAAATAATCAAAGTAGCACGGACCGCACGCCATCCCCCCGGCCGCGAGATCGTTTGGGCAGCGTTTGAGTAGTGGCACGGTAACCGCAACGGCATAGACGCTTTTCCCCACCGAGTAGCAGGAGACATCAAATGGAAAACCTCCGCGTAAGCGTACGGCTCTGGATCGCATTGGCGGTGATGTGCTGCGGCATCGTGGCAATCGGTGCCTGGGGCGCATTCCACACGCGCAACACCATGATCGAAGACCGCGAGGCCGAACTCAAGAATATCGTCAGCGTGGCCACCGGCATCGTCGACCAGGACAACGCCCAGGTCGCCGCCGGCAAACTCTCGCTCGAAGATGCCCAGCACAACGCCCTGGCCAGCATGCGCGCGATGCATTATGACGGCAGCGGCGGTTATTTGATCGTGCTCACGGCTCACTCCACCGTCTTGATGCATGGGGTGCGGCCGGACCTTGAAGGCAAGGATATGAGCGGCTTCACCGATCCGAGCGGCCATCATATCTTCCAGGATGGCGTGGATCTGGCGGAAAAAGAGGGCGAAGGCTTCCGCAGTCTGCAATATCTGAAGCCCGTGACCAACGTCATGGCGCCCAAGATCAACTACGTGCGGCTCTATAAACCCTGGGACTGGACCATCATTACCGGGGTGTTTCTGGACGATATCGATCATGCGTTTTATGTGATTCTGGCCGAATATTTTGCCGCCTCGCTGGGACTGTGCCTGGTGGTTTCACTGGTGATGCTGGTGATTATCCGCAGCATCCGCCGCCAGCTCGGCGGTGAACCGGGTTATGCGGCGAGCGTGGTGAGCCAGATTGCGGCGGGTGACCTGACGGTTCATGTGGTAGTCGCCGATGCCGATAAAAGCAGCCTGTTGTTCGCCATGAAAGGCATGCAAAACAGTCTTGAACACACCATCGGCTCGGTCCACAGCGGCAGCGAGTTGATCGCGGCGTCGAGCAAGGAGATTGCCGCCGGCAATCTGGATTTGTCGGCGCGTACCGAGCAGCAAGCCGCCTCGCTGGAAGAAACGGCGGCGAGCATGGCCGAGTTGACCACCACCGTCAAACAAAACACCGAAAGCGCACGGCAGGCCAGCGTGTTGGCCGTCGATGCCTCGGACATTGCCGATAAGGGCAATCATGTGGTCGAACGGATGGTCGGGACCATGAGCAATATCGCGGCGAGCTCCACCAAGATCGCGGAAATCACCAACCTGATTGAAGGTATTGCGTTCCAGACCAATATTCTCGCCTTGAATGCGGCCGTGGAAGCCGCGCGAGCCGGCGAACAGGGTCGAGGCTTTGCGGTGGTCGCCTCCGAAGTGCGCAACCTGGCCCAGCGTTCATCGGCGGCCGCCAAGGAAATCAAGGACCTGATCGAAACCTCGGTGGCCGCAATCAAGACCGGTTCCAGCGAAGCCGAACAAGTCGGGCAAACCACGGCGGAGATCCGCCAAGCGGTTAAGCGGGTGGCCGACATCATTGGCGAGATCGCCTCGGCGTCCGAGGAACAAGGGCGCGGCATCGAGCAGGTGAATCAGGCCGTCGGGCAAATGGATCAAGTCACGCAGCAAAATGCGGCGCTGGTCGAAGAAGCCGCGGCGGCAGCGCAATCGCTGGAAGAACAGGCGATGAAATTGAAACAAACGGTGGCGCTGTTCAAGGTCGAGTCGTCGAGCGCGGCGCTTCAGCAGCGTAGCGGCACCACCTCCTCGGCGCGCCGCGACGCGCCACGGCCGGCGCCCGCGCCGCTCGCCGCGCGAGCCCCCACGCGCGGGTCGAGCCCCGTCCGCCCCGCCGCCAAAGCCGACCGGCCGGTGCCACGCCCGGCGGCGGCAAAACGAGCGGCGGCCTCAGCTACGGCGCCACGGGCGGTGCGCGCCAGCGACAACAACGGCGAATGGGAAACTTTTTAAGCAGGGATCGGCCACGTCCGGTACAAGAGCCGGAACGGCCGTTGGGGTAAACGGCAGTGATTAAAAATCGGGTTCACCCTAAGGCAAGCCCGATTGATTGCACGGACTTTGTGTTGTACAGTTTCTGACCTGATGAAAGATAAGTTTTCGGTGCTGCACCCCCGAGGCAGCATAGACAGCAGATTGTAAGGCACCCCGGAGATGCAGCGTTCTTCGCACCCTCGTATCTGAAAACCGAAAGCGAAAAATGACTATTTATCGTCAAGCGGATACCGCGCCTATCGCGGACAAAGTCCTGCTGCAAATGTATGTACGGCAATGTCTCAAACTTGCCATCGGTCATCGTTATGTCCATAGCGATTTCCATCCGGACCAGCGCATGATGGCGCTTTGGGAAGGCTACTACTCGGTCGGCATTCCGCCCTCACAGGCAGTGAATTGCTGGTTCAGGCCTTTGCACTGACAAGTCGGCGCCGCGCTAGTATGATGGCCGCTCCTGTGGCGTATTCGGCGTGTCTATCCGTGCTGCTCGGGCAATCGCTTACGTGCTCGCTTATGTGACGGATCAGGCCGCCGCTTACGCCGCCCTTTCCCTGCATGCGCGCTTCGGGCGGCATGCTTAGAGTGGCTCTATCATGTTCTCCGACACACTGACGGCCGGCCTCGGCAAGGCCGAGCTTTACACTGAACTCGCAGCGCAGGCCCAAGGCTTGCTGGCTGAAGAATCCGACAATATCGCCAACGCCGCCAATTTCGCCGCGCTGGTGTTTCACGCGCTGCCGGATCTGAACTGGGCCGGTTTTTATCTATTCGACGGCCGGGAATTGGTCGTCGGTCCGTTCCAGGGCAAACCTGCTTGCGTGCGGATTGCCCTGGGCCGAGGTGTGTGCGGCACAGCCGCCCAGAGCCGCACCACGCAGGTGGTACTCGACGTCCATCAATTCGCGGGGCATATTGCTTGCGATGCGGCTTCGCAGTCGGAAATCGTGGTGCCGCTGATCGCGCAAGACGGTACGCTGATCGGCGTGTGGGATGTCGACAGCCCCTCCGTGGCGCGCTTTGATGAACAAGACCGGATCGGCATGGAAGCCCTGTGCCGGATTTTCGTCGAAACCGGCTGGCGCGTCTGAGCCTCGCCCCTCGGGTTCCGGCGTTGCCTGCCTTAAAAAAGCCATGAGGAGCCATGATGAAAGACCTGCCACGCCTGATGCCCACTCAAGCCACCGCCGAAACTTTCGGCGGGGTGACCTACCACGTTGACGGCGAACTGGTGCCCGTATTGTCGGTGGACGTATCGCAGCAATCGGTTTATTTCGAGCACCACATCTTGTTGTGGAAACATCCGCAAGTCCGGATCGGCCTGAAAGCCATGAAAGGCATGTTGAAGCGGATGATGGCCGGGATGCAGGTGTTTGTGACGGAAGCCAGCGGCGATGGCGTAATCGCTTTTAGCCGCGACGGCGCCGGCCATATCGTGCCGCTTCATCTCAATCACGGGCAAGAGATTCACGTGCGGGAACATCAGTTCCTCGCGGCCACCGGCAATATCGATTACACCTTCGAACGGGTGCGCGGCGTGTCCAATATGCTGTTTGGGCAAAGCGGCTTTTTTATCGACAAATTTCATGGCTCAAGCGGCGACGGTGTGCTGTGGCTGCACGGTTACGGCAATGTTTTCGAGAAGGTATTGGCCGCCGGCGAATCGATCGACATCGAACCGGGCGGCTGGTTATACAAAGACCCCGGAGTCAGAATGGAAACCGTGGTCGACCGCCTGACCAGCGGTTTTTTCGGCGCCGGCATGAATTTTATTGTGAATCGTTTTACCGGCCCCGGCCGCGTCGGAATTCAATCGATGTACCTGCATTTGCCCAGCGCGGAATAAGCTACATACCGGGCCGCATCTCGTATCGATCTCGCGCGGCAGCCGAACAAGCTGCCGCCGCTCTCGCTTTCCTCGTCCTTTCATTGCCCTTTCATCAAGACCTGTGCTCCGCCCGCCTCTGGCGCCGCGCCGCGGGTATACGTAGCAAATAGACAACAAACCGCATCGGCTTCAAGCGCCTCGACAGCCCCCGATCTCGGACGGGGCCGGGCTTGCGCTGTTCCGGCGCCGCCCCGCCGGGCACCGCGCAAGCCGTGATAGCGCCGCTCTCAAGCGCCGTCGCATGGCATAAATTGCCGTTCAGCAAAACCAGAAAAATCGCATATGGATTCCATTTATCATCATTAAAACCCAAATCCGCGACAGGTATTATCGGTCAAACTTTAATTCGAATCGTATCGATAGTACGCCGAGTCCGGCCGGTGATTTAGTGTCGGCAGGCAGGCAATTTTTAGAACCACAAGGCACACCACAATGAAAAAACTGACTTATCTCGCAGCCGCCGTCGCAACCCTCGCCACACCTGTCGCTTTCGCTCAAAGCAGTGTCACGCTATACGGTTTGATCGATGCCGGTATCGCTTATGTGAACCATGCCTCGGGCTCAACCTCGCTGGTCAAATTCAGCAGCGGCAACACCTATGGCGATCGTTGGGGCCTGAAAGGCAGCGAAGATCTGGGCGGCGGTTTGAAGACCGTGTTCCAGCTCGAAAACGGCTTCAACCTCGGCACCGGCGCCGCAGGTCAAGGTTCGCGCGAATTCGGCCGCAAAGCCATCGTCGGCTTGAGCGACGACAGCTACGGTAGTGTCACGGTCGGCCGTCAATACGACCCTATCGTCGACGTGGTTCAGCCGCTTACTGAAGACGCTTATTTCGGCGGCACGTTCGCCACGCCGGGCGATTCCGACAACTATGACAATAGCGTGCGCGTAAGCAATTCGATCAAGTACGTCAGCCCGCTGATCAATGGCCTGCAAGGCGAAGCATTGTGGGGTTCGGGCGGCGTGGCGGGTAGCGTGGCCAACGGCCAGACCCTGGGCTTGGGCCTGAGCTATGCGCAAGGTCCGCTGGCCTTGGCCGTGGGTTATTACCGCGCCGACGGCGGCAACACCACCTCCACGGCCGCGCCCGATACGCGGACCTTTACCAGTTCGTCGGACTCGATCTTCAATACCGCCATCAATAGTGGTTACGCCAGCGCCAAGACCGTGCAAATTGCCCGCGCCGGCGCCACCTATGCCGTCGGCAACGCCTTGCTCGGCTTGTCGTACAGCAATGTCGCGTATAAACCGGACGGCTTGTCGACCTTTACCGAGACCGCCAAGCTCAACGTCGGTGGAGCGTTCCTCAATTATCACGTCACCACGCCGCTGTTGCTCGGGGTTGGTTATAACTACACCAAGGCCAGCGGCAACGTCTCGGCGCACTATAACCAGTTCAACCTCGGTGCCGACTTCGCCTTGTCGAAACGCACCTCGCTGTATGCGCTGGCAGCCTATCAAAAGGCCGATGGCACCACCCTCAGCGCCACTGGCGCACCGATTGCAGCCACCGCATCGATCGGTTCATACGGGGTGAATTCGGGCGCGAACAATCAGTCTCTGGCTATCGTCGGGATTCGCCATCGCTTCTGATCGACATCCTTGATCGGCGTGCTTGAGCGGCGCTCCCGATCAACTCAGACGGGCATCGGCGCCTCGCGTGCCGATGCCCGCGGCAGCGACATCATTCGATGTCGCTACATCTCCCACCTGACGCAGTTATTACCCTGGTTCCGCGCACCGCACCCCGCCCGCATCGACGCTTTTGCGCGCCGGCCGCGTGCCGCCCCTCCTTGGCAAACCCCCAGCAAATCATTAGGCAAGCGCGATATAATTTCCGTGTCATGGCGTACCTGATCCGGCTCTCGGGCGAACCCCGCCTGACTTGCCGCTGGCCCGGTCCGGACCGGGCAAGGAGAATCTTATGCGAGTGGTGCGTTGGCTGGCCGAGGACGGTCACGGTCTCGAACATTTGGTGATGGAGCGGCGTCACGACGGGGTATGGGTCGAGAGCGTGGTGGTCGGCCAGCGTTTTGGCGCCCTCTACGGTTTGCAATACCGGATCGAATGCGACGCGCATTGGGCGGTCCGCAGCGCCACCCTCAATTTAACCGGCGGCGGCAGTTTGACCTTGCGCAGCGACGGCGCAGGCCACTGGTGCGACGGCCATGAGCAAGCCTTGCCGGAACTCGACGGCTGCATCGATATCGACATCTCGGCGACGCCATTTACCAATACTCTGCCGATACAGCGGCTAAAACTGCCCCAGTCGGAGCGGCAATTCATCCGGGTCGCTTATATTTCGGTGCCCGACCTGCAGGTGCGCGCGGTGGAACAGGCTTATACCTGTGTGGTGGCCGGCCGCGAATACACCTACGAAGGCATCTTCCGCGATTTCACCGCCACCCTGAAGGTCGACCAGGACGGCATCGTGGGCGATTACCCCACGCTGTTCAAACGCCTGCGCTAAGGCGGCGTTGCCGCGCATATTATTGGCGGGACAAACAATCCGGCCCCGATAAATGAAGCATGAAGCCCCACAAGGCGGCAGTCACAACGGCCGAACGCAACTATAATTGCGCGGTGAGGTCATACTCGGGCAGTCCCGTTCTGAGCGGCGCCAGCCCGGGCAGTCCGCGCGCAGCCGCTTAGCGGCGTTGCATCCCTGTCTGGCCGTCGACACCCCGCCAGTTCAGTGCAGGGTCCGAATAGTCCAGTCGATTCAGCACCTTCAGTACTCTCTTGCCCATGTTTAATAAATTCGGCCTGACTTCGGCGGCCTATATGTTGTTGCTGGCCGGCGCACTGTCTGCCTGCTCCAGCCCCAAACCCGCCACCTACCAACTGGAAAAATTCGATTCCAGCGCCAGTCCGTATGCGCACAGTTTCAGCGGGACCGCCGCAGAAACCTGCAATGCCGCGCGGCGTGCGCTGCTGAGCCAGGGGTACACCACGACTTCCAGCAATGCCGATGCGGTCGACGGCAGCAAGAATTTTCAACCCGATAAAGAATCCCACGTGGTGATCGAGTTTCATGTGGTGTGCACCTCGGATTTCCCCGCCGCCCGCACCAGCATGGTTTACGTCAACGCTTTGCAAGATCGTTATACGCTGAAAAAGAGCACCACCTCGGCAAGCGTGGGCCTGAGCGTGCTGGGCGCGATTTCCTTGCCGATCGGCTCCAGCGACGACGCGCTGGTCAAGACTTCGAGCGAAACCATCCCTTCGGGTCCGTTCTACGACCGGTATTTCGGCCTGGTCCAGCATTACCTCAATATCCGGCCGGAAAAAGAACCGATTCCGGCACCGGATAGCCGTTTGCTTGAAATGGTCCCGATTTCGAAAACCACCGGCACCATTAAAGATGGACCGGCAGCGGCAGCAGCGGCGGCTTCGGGCGCCAGTGCCGCCGCTGCGATGCCGGCCAGCGCGCCCGCGGCAGCATCGGCGGCGTCGGCGGCATCTGCTCCGTCGTCTTCAGCAACTTCGGTGCCGGCTCCGCCGGTGTTGCATACGGCGCCTGATGCCACACCGGCCTCAGCCGCGTCGCCCGCTGCGGCTCCAGCTCCGGCTCCGGCGTCCGCACCGTCGCCGGCTTCCGCTCCGGCCACGTCACCCACGTCGGCCAACTCCGCACCGGCGATCGCAACTTCTGCCACTCCACCCACGTCGGCCAATCCTGCGCCGGTTATCGCAGCGCCAACGGCTGCCGCTGCAGCATCAAGCGCTGCGGCTGTGGAGGCCGTGGCCCCTGCCTCCGCCGCGGCAGGTCAGAGCGCCGTCAGCAGCAACTAAGGTCGGCCGCCCACCAGGCCGCCCACCAACAACGCCACCGCATGCCGGGCAATCATGTCCGGTGTAATTTGCGGCGCATGGGTGGACTGGGGCGCGCAGAGCTTGGCCAGAGGCAATAGCGTCAAGCCAAACAACGAAAGCACGATCAGCTCCGGCTCCAGTCCGGCGTTCAGCCGCCCTTGGCTTTGAGCTTGCCGCAGCCGCTCGATAAACTCTTCTTGCTGGTTGCGTCCGTGGTGCTGCTGCAGGCGTTCGCGCAAGCCGCCGCCTTCGCTCAGCACCTCGCGCATCCACAACGGCGCATACCAACTATGTTCGGCGCCGATTTCGACCATCTGCCGGGCCAATCCCACCAGGAGTTCGACGGGATCGTCGGTACCGTTCAGCGCGGCGATCATGCGTGAGCGAATCGGCTCAAGCCGCTCGGCGATCAGCACATCGAGCAAGTGATCGCGCGATTTGAAGTAGTAATGCACCATCGCCGCGGTGACCCCCGCCGCCCGTGCAATTTCGGTCAAGGTCGTATTCACCACCCCCCGCTGGGCGAACAACTCCAAGGCAATACCGAGCAAGGTTTCGCGCTGCGCGGCACTGCCCGCGGCCCGCACCGGGCGTCCGGGCCGCCGCGGCGGCGCGGACGCCCGGGATGCGGGCGCAAAATCGAGCTCAGCGGTGGGCTCACCCACCGTATCAGCCCCAGCCAGAACCACAGACTCGACAAGCGTTTTTGCTCGCTGCCGGCTAATTTTCTTCTTCCCGGGCCTTTTTTGGGCCGGGGTTGCCGTGGCTTGTGCCTGTTTTCCAGGGGTTTTTGCTTGCGGCATGACGGCGTATCCTTGCGCGGAAAATTTAAGCTACAATATTAACTTATGTGTTAATTAATTCCAACTCTACTTTTCAACTTAACCCACATCGCTATTTTCCTTTCGGACAAAAATCATCGTGGACACGGCCATTCAAACAGACAAAGTCGCATTGCGGGTGGTGTTCCCCGCTTTATTGATGGTGATGCTGCTCGCGGCGCTGGATCAGACCATCATGTCGACCGCGTTGCCGACCATCGTCGGCGAGCTGGGCGGCCTGGAAAACCTGTCCTGGGTAGTGACCGCCTATCTGTTGAGCTCGACCATCGTGGTTCCGCTCTACGGTAAGTTCGGCGACTTGTTCGGCCGCCGCATAGTGCTGCAAATTGCCATCGTGGTGTTCCTGCTCGGCTCCGCCTTGTGCGGGCTGGCGCAAAACATGACCGAGCTGGTCTTGTTGCGCGCCTTGCAAGGCTTGGGCGGGGGCGGCTTGCTGGTGACCACCATGGCGGCCATCGGCGACATGATCCCGCCGCAGGAACGCGGCCGCTACCAAGGCATGTTCGGCGGCGTATTCGGTCTGGCCACGATTATCGGCCCCTTGCTCGGCGGCGCGATTGTCGAGCATCTTTCCTGGCGCTGGATTTTTTATATCAACCTGCCCCTGGGCATCGCCTCCTTGATCGCCATCGGTGCGGCGTTCAAACCTCACGTGGCCCATGTCAAACATCAAATCGACTATGCGGGCGCGGCGTTCCTCGCCGGCGCGCTGATTTGCATCACCTTGTTCACCAGCCAGGGCGGCACCATCCTGCCCTGGAGTTCGCCGCAGTTATGGCTCACCTTGTGTCTCGGCGTGATCTGCACGGTCGGTTTTATTTACGAAGAACAGCATGCGCCCGAACCGCTGATTCCCTTGATTTTATTCAGCGAGCGTACTTTTGTGCTGAGCAGCGCGATCAGTTTTATCGTCGGCTTCGGTTTGTTCGGCGCGGTGACGTTCATTCCGCTTTATCTGCAGGTGGTAAAAGGCTCGTCGCCTTCGACCGCCGGTTTGCAGATGCTGCCGATGATGGTGGGCATGATGCTGACCTCCATCGCCAGCGGACGAATTATCAGCAAGATCGGCAAATACCGGGTGTTCCCCATCGTCGGTATGGCGTGCGCCAGCGCCGGCATGCTGCTGTTGTCGCGCCTGGAAATTGCCACCGATGTGCACGTGATGTACGGCTACATGGCATTGTTGGGTTTTGGTCTGGGCATGGTGATGCAGGTCTTGGTATTGGCCGCCCAAAATGCCGCCGAATTCCGCCACTTGGGGGTGGTCACCTCGGGGGTGGCGATGTTCCGCTCGATCGGCGGCTCGGTCGGTGTTGCCACCTTCGGCGCGATCTTCTCCAACGGTCTGCATGCACGGCTGACCAAGCTGCTGACCGAAGATGTGCAATTACCGCCGACCCTGGACCCGGTGCGGATTCGTCAATTGCCGCAAGCCGTGTATGAGACATATTTGAACGCCTTTGCCGGTTCTCTGCACACCGTCTACCTGGCGGCTGCGGTGGTGATCATGCTGGCTTTTGTGATGGCGTGGTGGCTCAAGGACGTGCCGCTGCGCAAACATGGGGCAAGCGACACGCCGTTCGCCGAATAGAACTGGTCGCCGGAGTGGATCGCCCGGCGGCTGACCCACACAGGCGGGCGATCAAGGGTCAGGTCCAGCCTAACCCTTGGTCGCGCCAAACGTCAGCCCCGCGACAAAGTGTTTCTGCATCGCAAAGAACATCGCCACCGATGGCAGGGCCGCCAGGATCGAGCCGGCCGAGACCAGATTCCACGCGGTGGTCCATTGCCCGCGCAAAGCCGCGACGCCCACCGTCAGCGGTGCGGCATCATCGCCTTGAGTCAGGCACAAGGCCCAGAAATAATCGTTCCAGACAAAGGTGAATACCAAAATCGCCAAGGCGGCCAAGGCCGGGCGGATCAGCGGCAGGATAATGCGAGTGAACACGCCCCATTCGCTCGCGCCTTCGATGCGCGCCGCTTCAACCAATTCAAACGGCAGCGCCTTGATAAAATTACGCAAAAACAAAGCGCAAAAGCCGGTCTGAAACGAGATATGAAACAGGATCAGCGCGCCCACCGTATTGAACAAACCCAGTTGCAAGGACAGGTCGCGCACCGGAATCATCAAAATCTGCACCGGCACAAAGTTGCCCGCGACAAAGGTAGCGAACAGCGCCGTATTGCCGCGAAAGGGATAGACCGCCAAGGCAAAGCCGGCCATCGCGGCCAGGGCAATCGAGCCGATCACGGCTGGAATGGTAATCAAACAGCTATTCCAGAAGTAATGCAGCATCGGCGACGTAATCAAGGCATCGCGGTAATTGGCGAACAGGGCAAAGTGTTCGGGCCAGCCCCAATAATTGCCTTTGAGCAATTCCTCGCTGGAGCGGATCGAGGTCACCAGCACCGCGATCAGCGGCAATAGCCAGATCAATAAAGCGCAGGGCAAGGACAGTTTATACAGCACCCGGTTGATGGGGTTCCAGTGCTTGATCGGCATCGGGTACATAACGACTTTCCTTATGCTTCGGTGCGCAGCATACGGCGCAATTGGTAGACGATATACACCATCATGATGGCGAACAGGACCACCGCAATCGCGGCTGAATAGCCCAGGTGGTAATACTTGATCGCCTGGTCATACATGTAATACGCCAGCACCGTCGAACTCTCATAAGGACCGCCGCCGGTCATCACCGAAATCAGGTCGAAGCTGCGCAAGGCGCCGATCACGGTCACCACGATGGCCATAAAGGTGGTCGGACGCAGTTGCGGCAAAATCACGTACCACAGCATGGTCCAGCCCTTCGCCCCTTCCATCCGCGCCGCTTCGATTTGTTCGCTGTTGAGCGAGGTCAAGCCGGTCAGATAAAGAATCATGCAGTAGGCGGTTTGCGGCCACAATGCGGCGAAGATAATGCCGAAGGTGGCATAACGCGCATCGCCCAACACCGGCACGCCGTGGCCCAATATCACTTTGAGCAAACCAAAGGTCGGGTCGTAGAACCAACTGAAGATCAAACCCACCACCACACCGGGCAGCACAAAAGGGGCAAAAAACAAGGACTTGACCAGCCGTATGCCGCCGACCGCCTGATTCAGATACAAGGCAACCGCCAAACCCATCGGCGGCGCCAGCAGAAACAACACCAGCCAGATCACGTTGTTTTTCAGCGCGGTATAAAAACTGGCCGCGTGAAATAGTTCGATGTAATTGCCCAAACCGACAAACACCTTGTCGCTCATCCCATCCCAGCTATAAAAACTCAGCAAGATGCTGGAGATGATGGGGTAGATCACGTACACGCCAACCATCAGACAGGCGGGCGCCAGAAACAGGAAGGCCGCCACGCGTTGCCGGCGCGCATGCGGCGACGCGGGGCGGCGGCGCTGCACGGGGCGGGCTGCCGTCGCGGCGACCACAGCAGCCTGGTTCGCACCAGGTTGACGGCTGACAGATTGCATGACTTACGCTCTCCTGACGATGGCTGGCCGGGGTGCGGCACCGCGCTGCTCTGCCGCCCCCCGTGTGCTTGAGCCGCTTACGTGGCTGCAGCACTTACTTCTTGTAGATCCGCTGACGGGCGGTCTCGAGTTGCGCCAGCACCTCGTCGATCTTGCTCGTGTCGGCCATAAATTGCTGCATGCCTTTCATTCCTTCGTCGGCCATTTCCTTGTTCATATCGCGATCGTAGAACTGGGCGATACCGCCTTTGGTATTCGACAAGATCTGAAAACCGATCTTCGATATCGGATCTTCCGGCTCCGCGGCATGGCTGTTGGCGGGTAAGGAACCCAGACCTTGCGCCAACTGGGCGCTGATCGCCGGAGTTTCGACAAAAGCCAGGAAAGTATGCGCATCGGCTTTATTGGAAGCGCGAGTAGGAATATGCAGAGACTCGACCGGACCGTCTTCCGCGGTCGGTACTTTGGCATCGATAATGGGGAATTGGAAATAACCCATCTGCGGCTTGATATCGGCGGGGAAACCAGAGGAAATGAAAGTCCCCATCAGCATCATCGCCGCTTTGCCCTGGAACAGGAAAGGTTGAGCCGAATCCAGGTCGTAAGACAGCGAGTTGTCGATAAAATCTTTGTTGTCCACCAGTTGCTTCCACGCGGTATACACTTTCTTCACGCGCGGGTCGGTGTAGGGCACGGTGCCGGCCATCAGTTGCTGGTGAAACACATTACCGTTAAGGCGCAAGTCGAGGTAATCGAACCAACCGGCCAGAGTCCAGGCATCGCGTCCGGCCACCGCAATCGGCGTGATGCCGGCGGCCTTGAGTTTATTGCAGGCGTCGAGAAATTCATCCCAGGTCTTGGGTTCGGCGCTTATGCCGGCTTTCTGGAACAGATCCTTGCGATAGAACATGCCCCATGAGTAATACACCGTCGGCGCGGCGTATTGATGGCCGTTATACGATGAAGCGCTTTTGGTCGAGGCATACATCTCGTTCCAGCCATTCTTGTTCCAGTCCGCCGTCAGGTCTTCGAACAAGCCGCGTTTGGCGTAATACGCCATCCGTTCGCCATCATGCCAATTCACGATATCGGGGGCGGCCGTGGTCAGCCAACCCGCCAGTTGCACCTTGTACGCCTCTTCGTCGATAAACGAAATTTTGACGTCGATGCCCGGATGCGCGGCCTTGAATTGGTCGATGACGGACTGCCATACCGCGCGCTGACTGGCGCCCTTGAATGCCACATTCACCGCCAGCGTTCCGGCCAATGCTTGATTGCCGGCCAAGGCCAGGCCGGCAGCCGCCAGCGCGACGGCAATCAGTCCACGACGTAATGTGACAGATAAGGTGCCTAAGGTAGATTTCATGTTGGTCTCCTGATAATTGAATTATTTTTATTACGTACGATAAATCGCCACGCCTTGCTGCTCGACCACCGGGCCGCCCACCACAAACGACTGCGCCCCGATCCGCTCGATTCGATACTCGCTTGCACCATAATTAAAGACATAGGTCAGCTTGCCGCGACGGCTCACTCTGATAGTGTCGTCCAGCACCTGAGTCTCAAGTCCGGCTTGATGCGCCACTTGCTGGAACAAGCGCTGGGTAAAAGACTCGTCGAACATGCTGGCGCAATAATGGAAATTGCCGTGCCGCACCACCGCCGGGTGACCGTCGCCAAAACTCGCCAGCGTGTCGACCGTAGCGCCGGCTTCCAGCAAGTCGCGCCAATGACGCGCCGTACCGCCAAGCGCATCCAAGGCACCGGCGCCATGCACCGGCTCGGTCACGTTCGGCCGCATCGACTCGACGCGCCAGACCCGGATCGGCAATACGCTCGCCAGTTCGCCCGGCGGCAATTGCGCGGGGATATGTAGATCGGCCGTTTTTGAACCGGTGCGCGGCCCCAGCACGACTTGCGCGCCGCTCGCCGCGAGCCGCCGGCAAAAATCGGCGGGTACGATGGGGAGCGGTGGCACCACGATCAGGCGATACCCGGTCAGCGGTGCATCGACCGGCACCACGTCGACATCGAGACCCAGACTGCGCAAAGCCGAGTAATACTCGAAGGCGAAACGCGGATAATGGAAATCGGCGCCTTGCGGGTGAATTTCAAACAGCCATTTCGCTTCATAGTCGTACACCAGCGCAACCTTGGTCTGCACCGCCGCCTCGCCGCCCGCGCTCAGCACCGTCTGAATTTCCTGTGCGACCTGCTGCGCTTCGAGGCCGCCGACATCGATACGATAGTCCGGCGTATGCAAGCCCGCATGCATTTGCTCCTGGGCAAACGGTGCCTGGCGCCAGCGGAAATACGACACGCAACCGGCGCCGTGAGCAAAGGCTTCCCAGCTCCATAGGCGCACCATGCCCGGTAACGGCGCGGGATTCCAGGCGGCCCAGTTGACCGGACCGGGTTGTTGTTCCATCACCCAGAACGGCAGGCGGCTCATGCCGCGATATACGTCATGGTTGAACGAAGCAAAATCGGGGTGGCCGGTGCGCAGCCAACGCGCTTTGATCTCGGGCGCAAACCATTGTTCTTCGAGTGCCCCCAGCGGATAACTATCCCAGGTGGCAAGATCGAGATCGGCCGCCACCTTGTAATGATCGAACTCGGTAAACAACTGCATAAAGTTATGCGCCAGCGGGCGTCCCGGCGAATGCTCGCGCAGGATCTCGACTTGCATGCGGTTATACCGTGCGACCTGATCCGAGGCAAAGCGGCGGTAATCGAGCCGGTGCGACGGATGGGCTTCGGTCACCGTACCGGCCGGCGGGTCGATCTCGTCGAAGCTGCGGTATTCCATGCTCCAGAACACCGTGCCCCATGCCTTATTCAAGGCTTCGATGTTGCGGTAACGCTCGCGCAGCCACAGCCGAAAGCCCCGCGCCGCGGCTGCCGAATAGCTGACTACGGTGTGATGGCAGCCGTACTCGTTGTCGGTCTGCCAGAATTTCACCGCGCGGTGACGGCCGTAACGCTGGGCAATCGCGCTGCAGATTTGACGCGACGCCTCGAAGTACGAGGGCGAAGAAAAATCATAATGCCGGCGCGAACCGAAATGACGTGTGCGTCCCTCGGCATCGACCGGAAGGATATCCGGATGCAGGTCGATCAACCATTTGGGCGGCGTCGCGGTGGGCGTACACATCACAATTTCCAAGCCGGCCTGGGCCAGCACCTCAATCGCGCGATCCAGCCAGCCCCATTGATATTCGCCGGGTGCCGGTTCGATCCGGCTCCAGGCAAACTCGGCGATCCGGACCTGCGTAATGCCCATGGCTGTCATTGCGGCCGCGTCGCTTTCCCAACACGATTCGGGCCAATGCTCGGGGTAATAACAAACACCTAAGCGCATGCTGCGGACTCCTGTGCAAACGGTAATGTGGACGGACGCGGCGCCAGTTGCGCAACCGCGAAGCCGTCCACGGTAAACAGGTGGCACGAACTCGACGGCAGACTGAATACCATCGACGCGCCAAGCTTGACTTCGATATCGCCGGCGGCCTTGGCCACCAGGGTTACGCCGCCCGGCTGATCAAGATGCAGATAGCTGAGCTCGCCCAGAGCTTCGATCAGCGATACGTTGCGGGTGATGGTTTGCGCCGCCTGGATCTCAAGCGAAATCAGCTTGCATGGGGCGAGGTGTTCCGGGCGGATACCCAGCGTGACGACTTGCTCAAGTTGCAAATCGCTGCCGTCCACCGCCACCTCGATCAGTTCATTACCCACGTCGAGCCGCACGCTAACGTGCGTGGCGGCAATCGCGACCACCCGTGCCGGGAGAAAATTCATGCGTGGCGAGCCGATAAATCCCGCCACAAAACGGCTTTTGGGACGGTGATAAAGATCCAGCGGGGCGCCGATCTGCGCGATGCTGCCGTAACGTTCGGTGTCTTTCCCGGCATGCAGCAACACAATTTTGTCGGCCAGCGTCATGGCTTCGATCTGATCGTGCGTGACGTAGACCACACTGGCTTTTTTGAATTGCTGATGCAAGCGCGCGATCTCGATCCGGGTCTGGCCGCGCAGCGTGGCATCCAGATTCGACAAAGGTTCGTCAAACAGGAATACGCCAGGCTCACGCACAATTGCCCGGCCGATCGCCACCCGCTGCCGCTGACCGCCGGATAGCGCCTTGGGGTAACGCTCCAACAACGCTTCCAGTTGCAGCACCTGCGCGGCCTGCCTGACCTTGCGCTCGATCTCGGCCTTGGGTGTTTTGGCCAGCTTCAGGCCAAAGGCCATGTTTTGGTAAACCGTCATATGCGGGAACAAGGCGTAACTCTGGAACACCATGGCTACGCCGCGCTGGGCAGCCGGCACATGATTGACCAATTGCCCGCCGATCCACACCTCGCCTTCGCTCAGGTCCTCCAGCCCAGCGATCATGCGCAGCAAGGTGGATTTGCCGCAACCGGAGGGGCCGAGAAACACGCAGAATTCGTGTTCGCCGATCTCGAGATCGACCTCGCGTATCACCGGCGCTTGATCGCCATAAGCTTTTTGCACGGCTTTCAACGAAATACTGGCCATCGATTGGGCTCCATGAACGAATTGGAACGAAGCGGATTACAATCCAGATTAAGCGCTTAATCAAACACTACCAAGAAAAACGATCGAGGGGATCGCTCGGTGTTGATCAGGTGGCTTGGTCTCGCTATCGTTCTGTATTTTCAAACGACTCTAGCAGCGAGCGTTTTCGACTGGCAAACCTTGAACCGGCCTCCCATATGTTGAGAAAGGTTCGGCATATTTGGCGTAAGCCCAATAAATCCGGCACGCTGGGCACCGCGGCCAGATGGATTCCGGTGAATTTTATGCGCGCCGGCGGCCTACCCGTAGGGGTATATCCCGACCGCCGACCAGATCGCTTTACGTCCTTGTTTTAAATTTTGCGCGCTAATTTGCACCCGCTGGCACCCGATACAGCACTCCTTATGCACAGCCTGATTGAAGTTTCACCATGACCACCCTCAATGAAGTTGCCCAGCACGCCGGTGTCACGCCCGCTACCGTCTCGAACGTGTTGCGCAGTCGCGGCCGGGTCGGCGCGGCGACACGGCAGCGGGTGCTGGACGCCGTCAGCGCCTTGGGCTATCGGCCGCATCTGACCGCACGGGCTTTGGCCGAGGGCCGTGCCCCGACGTTGGCCTTGATGGTCTCCAGCATCGCCAATCCGTTTTACCCGGAATTCGCCCTGGCGGCAGAACGTGCCGCCCGCAGCAGCGGGCATTTCATGATTGTGTGCAATACCAACGAAGACCCGGAAGTCGGACGGGCCTACCTGGAGCAAATCGCGGGCACCTTATCGGAAGGGGTGCTGGTGATGAATGCCAACCTGCATTTCGACGATCTGCATAAAACCGAACAACGTGGCGCGCCGGTGGTGTTATGCATGTGGGAACGGCCCGACCAGCCACCCGACCTGCCCTGTGTGGCAGTCGATTTCCGCGCCGCCGGAGCGATCGCGGCACAGCACCTGCTGGACCTGGGCCACACCCGCATCGGGGCGATTATCGGCAGCAAACGCGGCGGCATCCACGCCGCGCGTCAGGAAGGTTTTCGCGACACCCTGCGCGCCGCCGGTGTGCCGCATCCGCAATCGACGGCACGTTTTGCGCACGACTCCATCCGCGGCGGTTATCAAGCTGCACGCAGTTTGCTCGAAGCCCACCCGCAACTGACGGCGATCTTTGCCAGCAACGATTTACCCGCCCTGGGCGCGATGCACGCCGCGGCGGACCTGGGTTTGCGCGTACCGCAAGACCTCTCGGTGGTAGGCATCACCGACATCGAATTGGCGCGCGAATCGCGGCCCGCCTTGTCGACCGTGGCGGTGCCGACGCGTCAGGCGGCCGAAATGGCGGTAGACCTGCTGCGCCAGTTAATCGAGCGCGCCCAGCGCGGCGGCAATAAAGCGGGGTTTGAGGCAGCGGGCAAGGGCGCGGCGGATGGCGGGACCGCTACTATGCGGGTGACTTCGCCGCCGGTGTTGATGGCGCGAGCGTCAACCGCCCGGCCGCGCTCGGACATGCCGGCTGAGACATCCGATTGAGGCATCCGATTGAGGCATCCGATTGAGACACACCGGGTAGGCGAAAGCGCCTCCCGCCGAAGAAAAACCACGGCAAGCCCTCGAAAACTATAAAATTGCGGTCTGGCCGGTTTTGCGGCCGCCGATTTCCAGGTTGCCATGTTACGTTTAAGTGAACTCAAACTCCCGCTCGACCACCCCGACAGCGCGCTCGAGGCCGCCATCGCGGCCCGGCTCGCCAGTCTGGGCGTACCGGCCGACGGGCTGATCCGCTACACGGTGTTTCGCCGCGCGCACGATGCGCGCAAGCGTGCCGAGATCAAGCTGACCTACATCGTCGACGTCGAGGTGCGCGACGAGGCTGCGGTGCACCCGCGTTTAGGCGACGTACCGCATTGCGGCGTGACACCGGACATGGCCTACCATTTTGTCGCCCGTGCGCCGGAACGTTACGACGCGCAGCGCCCGGTGGTCATCGGCATGGGGCCGTGCGGCTTGTTTGCCGGTTTGATTCTGGCGCAGATGGGGTTTCGCCCGATCATTCTGGAGCGCGGCAAAGCCGTGCGTGAGCGCACCAAGGATACCTTCGGCTTGTGGCGCAAAAATGTGCTGAACCCCGAGTCGAACGTGCAGTTTGGCGAAGGCGGCGCCGGCACGTTTTCGGACGGCAAGCTGTATAGCCAGATCAAGGACCCCAAACATTACGGGCGCAAGGTGCTGGATGAGTTTGTCAAAGCCGGCGCGCCCGAAGATATCCTGTACCTGAGCCGCCCGCATATCGGCACTTTCCGCCTGGTCGGCATGGTGGAAAAAATGCGTGCGACGATACACGAACTGGGCGGCGAAGTGCGCTTCGAAACCCGGGTCGAAGATATCGATATCGAACAAGGCCAGGTGCGTGGACTGAGCTTGTCCAATGGCGAATATCTGCCTTGCGACCATGTGGTGTTGGCGGTCGGGCATAGTGCGCGCGATACCTTCGAGATGCTGTACCAGCGCGGCGTATATGTCGAAGCCAAGCCCTTTTCGCTGGGCTTTCGCATCGAACACCCGCAAGGCCTGATCGACCGCAGCCGCTTCGGTAAATTCGCCGGACACAAACAGTTGGGCGCGGCCGATTACAAGGTGGTGCACCATTGCAGCAATGGCCGGGCGGTCTACAGCTTCTGCATGTGCCCGGGCGGCACGGTGGTCGCGGCCGCGTCCGAGCCGGGGCATTTGGTCACCAACGGCATGAGCCAATATTCACGCAACGAGCGCAATGCCAACGCAGGGATTGTGGTCGGCATTACGCCGGAAGATTTTCCGGGTGGACCGCTGGCCGGCATGGAATTTCAGCGTAAATGGGAACAGCGGGCGTTTGAACTGGGCGGCGGCAATTACTGCGCTCCGGCCCAGTTGGTGGGCGACTTTATCGCGGCGCGCGCTTCCACTTCAATGGGTTCCGTGATCCCGTCGTACAAGCCGGGGGTGACCCCGACCGACCTCAGCACCGCCTTGCCCGACTACGTGATCGAGGCAATCCGTGAAGCGTTGCCCGAGATCGACAAAAAGATCAACGGCTTCGCCATGCACGATGCGGTGCTGACCGGGGTTGAGACCCGCACCTCATCGCCGATCCGTGTCAAACGCGGCGCGAACTATCAGAGCGTCAACGTAGGCGGTCTGTATCCGGCCGGCGAAGGTGCCGGTTATGCGGGCGGGATCTACTCGGCGGCCATCGACGGCATCGAAGTCGCCGAGGCGTTGGCTTTGAGCTTGATCGGCGCGGCGCAATAAACGGGGCGGGGGTTGAAGGTCAAGGCCGATCATTGAGCCAGATAGGCCAGCACACCCAGCCCCGCCGTGCGGCCCGCGGCAAAACATGCGGTCAGCAAATAGCCCCCCGTCGGCGCTTCCCAATCGAGCATTTCCCCCGCGCAAAATACGCCGGGTATCTGGGCCAGCATCAAATGCCGGTCCAGTGCCTCAAACGCCACGCCGCCCGCGCTGCTGATGGCTTCGTCCAACGGACGCGGGCGCACCAGGCGCAACCGCAGGGCCTTGATCGCCGACGCCAACTGCGCCGGATCGGCAAAAGACTCGCGGCTCAAACATTCGCGCAACAAACCCGCTTTCACGCCGGTAATGCCCAAGCGGCTTTGCAAATGACTCGACATCGAGCGCGCGCCGCGCGGATGCAAAACTTCCGCATGGACTCGCTCCGCACTCAAACCAGGAGCCAGATCCAGCATGATGTCGGCGTAGCCGTTGGCATTGATGCGCTCGCGTAGGGGCGCCGACAAAGCATAGACCAGGCTGCCTTCGATCCCCCCGCTGGAAATCACAAATTCGCCTTGGCGCCGGACCGCTTGTCCAGCAGCATCGGTCCAGCCGATGGCCACCGACTTGACCGGAGTTCCGCCAAAACGCTCACTGAAATGCGCACTCCAGGCAACATCAAAACCGCAATTCGACGGCTGCAGCGGCAATACCGTTACGCCACGTTGTCGCAGCAACGGCACCCAGGCACCGTCCGAGCCGAGCCGTGCCCAACTGCCGCCGCCCAGGGCGAGCACCACGGCATCGGCCGCCACGCCGATCTCACCCTCGGGGGTGGCAAAACATAGCGTGCCGTCGCGCCAACCCAACCAGCGATGGCGCATATGAAATTGCACCCCGGCACCGCGCAAGCGATGCAACCAGGCACGCAACATCGGCGCCGCTTTCATATCGGTCGGAAATACCCGTCCCGAGCTGCCGATAAAAGTTTCCACACCCAGGCCATGCACCCAGTCGCGCAGCGCTTGCGCGCCGAAGCCGTCGAGTAGCGGCGCCACCTCGGCGGCACGAGCACCGTAACGTGCCAGGAAAGGCTGCGGCGGCTCCGAATGCGTGAGATTCATCCCCCCTTTGCCGGCCAAGAGGAATTTGCGGCCCACCGAGGGCATCGCGTCGTAGAGCGCGACAGCCAGCCCCGCTTGCGCGATGACTTCAGCGGCCATCAAGCCGGCCGGGCCGCCACCGATAACGACCACGGTGGCGGTGGGAGCGGCAGCAGCAGCGGGAATGGACATACGCGCGGGTTCGGGTTGAGAGTAGCGAGACATGCTGTCTGTATACCCGATTCGAGGTGTGGCGATCCAGAAATATCTGCAAGAAAGCGAGACGCGAGCGCGGCGGCAGCGAGGTGTTGACGCCATCAGCCCCAGGCGGCCGATGGCGGCAGACTAGAAGCGGTAAGTCGCCCCCACTTCAGCGAAACGTCCCACGTTGTCGTACAACGACGGATCGTAAGGCACACCGTAAGACGGTGTCTGATACAGCGGATCGAACGGCGGCATTCTATTGAACAGGTTATCGATGCTGGCATAGACCGTCCAATGCTTGAATCCAGTGTAGGTGCCGGTCAAATTGAATTGGCTGTACGAGGCTACGCTGTCCGGCGTCAAACCCTGTTCTGTCATGGTGTACGGGCTGCTGTACAAGTAGCTCAGGGCGGTGTCGAACTTGCGGTAGTTCCAGTCCAGCGTCAGATTGCCTTTCCAGCGCGGGAAACTGGCGCCGAAGGGCTGGTTGGAACAAGCATCGTTGCCGGCGCAGTTGACACTTAGACCGCTGGTATCCTCCACATTGAAGTGCCAGACGTAAGCCCAGTCGCCGGACAGGGTAAAGCTGCCGATGTTGGTCGACACGGTTTTACGGAAGGTGCTTTCGAAGCCGTCGGTCCTGAGGGCACTCAGATTTTCGTAAGCGCTATTGAGGTAGGAAATCGTGCCATTGGGATTGCGCACCACCACGTTCTTGTCGTTGGCGTTAAGCGCGGCCTGGATATCGGGCTCGCCAATTACGTTGCCGATCACGATTTTGTACCAATCGAAACCAAAATCGGTCTTGGCGTCAGGGGATAACTGGAAGCCGAGATTGTAATTTTTGGTCCGTTCCGGTTGCAGATCGGGGTTGCCGTTCTGCCGTTCAATAATGGCCTGCGGTTGAGTTGAGTGATTCGGATCATGCGGATCGGCGGCAAATTGAACGCCGTAGGTGCTCGATTGCGAATTTTCAATCAGCGTCGGAGCACGAAAGCCGCGATCATAAGAAGCATAGGCGGTCAGCATCGACACCGGCTGCCAGCGCAAGGCAAAACGCGGTGAATAAGCCCCGCCGAAATCGCTGTAGTGGTCGTAGCGGCCGGACTGGCTGAAGGTCAGGTGGGTGACGAGGGGGACGTCGATCTGATAATACACGGCGGCTACATTTCTGCCGCCGTCAACGCTTTGCAAGTTGAGGCCGTCGGGGATCGCCTGACCCAAGCCAACGGTGCTGAAGGGCGTGATGTACTCGCTCTGATGCATAAACTGGGCGCCAAAACCCAAGCCGACATTGCCGGCCGGCAGCGAAAACAGATCGGCGGTCGAGGCGGTGAGATCAACCGTATCGAGCTTGGAGATCGCCTCCTGGTCGGCGCTGGTGTACAGACCGTTCAAACCGTCAGGCGTGAGCGCCGGATTGGAAAAGTCGAATAGACCGCCGGCGCCGAGGATACTTTGCAGACCGGTGGTGCTCATCAGGCCGGACAAAGTGCTGTCGACCGTGCTTTGCGAATGGCTCACCGAGGCGGACCAATCCCAATCGCCCAGGGTAGGCGTGGCGAAAGAACCTTTGATGCCGGTCGCGGCGCGGGAAAAATTCGCGGTGGATTTGTCGCTGATCGGTTGCCCCAAAAACGTATAGTTGATCGGTATATCGCGCTTATACGGGTTAAAGTTGTTTCCTCCGGAAAGCGTGTTGGGGATTTGCTTGACCCCGCCGGTGACTGGATCGTAAGCAGAAGTGCCGTCGCCGATGCTGGAGTAACCTTGGTCCAGGGTGGTGGTGTCGCGGCTTTCCCATAAATCGGCGAAGGCCTGGACCTGGTCGTTTAGCTGGAAGGTGGCATGCAGCTTGGCATTGAGGCGCAGCGAGTCGGGTTCGCCGGAATAGCCGCTGGCGGTATTGGCCACGCAACTTGAACCCGAGGCCGGGCCGTGGACCACGCTGGCGCCAGGCGCGATAAAACTGCCGGGTGGGCAATTGCCTTTCCAGGCGCCGCCATTGCCTCGGCCATTCGGTTCGAAATAATCCGCCGCTCCGTCCAGTACACCGAACGGCTGGTTCAGGTAATTCTGGCCGCTGGTTTGCGAGCGGTCGGCGAGCGAATAACCATTCTGCTGATAAATGCTGGCGCCCAGGGTGACGTTAAAGCGATCGGCATTCAGGTCGCCGACGCCGGCGGTGATATCGAATTTCTTGGTTTCGTCGCCGCCGCTGGTGGCGCCGCCGAAACTGCCGCCCAATTGCACGCCCTGGAAATCCTTCTTGGTAATGATGTTGACCACGCCGGCAATAGCATCCGAGCCATATTGCGAGACGGCGCCGGTTTTCACGATTTCAATGCGTTCGACCATGTTCAACGGAATGGCGTTAACGTCGAAGAAACTGTCCGTGGCATTGACCGCCAAACCATAGGGTGCGACACGTTGGCCGTCGACCAGCACCAACGTATATTTTTCGCTCAATCCACGTAATGCGATGCCCGCGCCGCCGGGCGCAAAGCCGGGCTCGTTATCGGCAAAACTGCTGGACGAGTTGGCTGAGACATCGCGCAGAAAATCGGAAACCGTGGTCGCGCCACTGCTTTGAATTTCCTTCGCGGTGATCGTCTGCACCTGATTAAAACCCACTTTATCGGAGCTTTTGATCAGTGAGCCCGTTACCTCAACTTTATGCAAAGTGGTGACGCCACCGTTAGCGGTGCTTGAGGTGGCTCCCGAGGGGGTGCTTGAGACCGCGCCCGAAACTGAGGCTGGCGCCGTCGCGCTGCGCGGCGTTGTACTCTGCGCATAAGCCGGGGTAATAAATGCGGCCGAAAGAATGATCTGGAAACCTAAGGTTTTCCTGATGGCGGATACCACTTTTTTTGTTTTCACTTGCGCTCCTGCTGGCCTACACGTTTTAGGTATGGGTGCGCGCGGGAGTGGACCAAGCCGCGCGCACCGCGACTATGTGGCGGCAGCGTGGCACTCATCGATAGGCTGGCGTAAATTCGGACTAATCCGTTAGTCGAACTGCGGTGTCGACATTTTCAGTGACGGGATGGCGAAGCCGGCGCGCGGGTATCTCATGGCAATCTCCCCGACATGCTCACCCATCGGCTTAAACGCAATTAGCCGACCTTGATCGCGCATCGGGGCAGTCCAAACTCATGTCCGAATTCAGCCAGTATTTTTCCCCAAGGCGGCTTATAGTGGATCCATGGACACTGACCGCGATACTTATTACACAGCCCTGCTGGCCAGGGATCGACGCTTTGACGGATGGTTTTTCGTCGGTGTCTCGTCGACCGGGATTTACTGCCGGCCGGTGTGTGCGGTGCGTACCCCCAAGTTCGCCAACTGCACCTTTTACCTAAGCGCTGCGGCCGCCGAGAAGCAGGGGTTTCGTCCTTGCCTGCGTTGCCGCCCCGAACTGGCTCCGGGGCACGGCATTCTCGATATGTCGGGCACGCTGGCTCGCACTGCGGCAGCGCTGATCGAAGGCGGCTTTCTCAGCGAGGCGGGCATTCCCGACCTGGCGCGGCGCCTGGGGATTACCGAGCGTCACCTAAGGCGCATTTTCGCCACGGAGTTTAGCGTTTCGGTGATCGAATACGCTCAAACCCAGCGTTTGCTGCTGGCCAAGCGCCTGCTCACCGACACCGCCTTGCCGGTAGCCGAAGTGGCTTTTGCCGCTGGGTTTTCCAGCCTGCGGCGTTTCAATGACGTGTTCCAGACGCACTATCGATTGAGCCCACGGCAATTGCGCAAGACGCAGATATTTGCCGCCACATCGAGCACCATGTCGTTTGAACTCGGTTATCGGCCGCCCTTCGCCTGGACCGAGCTATTGGAATTTCTGGCATGCCGTGCCATTGCCGGCGTCGAGCGCGTGGCGCAGGGGGTCTACCAGCGCACCATTGTGATTGAGGCCGCGGGCCGCACCTTGAGCGGCTGGATCAGCGTCGAACATGTGCCGGCGCGTCATACGGTGAAGCTGACCTTTCCGGCGAGCTTGGCGCCGGCGGTTGCGCCTTTGTTAAGCCGGGTGCGCAGTATCTTCGATCTCGGTTGCCGGCCCGATCTGGTCGATGCGCATCTGGGCGAGCTGGCTGCGGCGCTGCCGGGCCTGCGCGTACCCGGCGCCTTCGACGGTTTTGAAATGGCGGTACGCGCGATTGTCGGACAGCAGATTTCAGTGGCGGGAGCGCGGACCATTCTCGGCCGTATCGCCACCCGCCTGGGACCGCCTCCGAGCGCCGCCGGGGAGAGCTTGCCCGAGGGTTTGCAAGCGATCTTTCCCAGCGCCCGCGAGATTGCTGCTCTGCCGGTGGAAGCTTTACATGGCTTGGGCATCATCAAGGCCCGCGCCGCCGCGATTCATGCGGTCGCAACCGAGATCAGCGCCGGCCGCTTGACGCTGGAACCGCTGGTGCCGTTGGACCAAACCCTGGCTGCTTTGCTGCGCATCAAGGGGGTCGGCGAGTGGACCGCGCAATACGTGGCCATGCGGGCGCTGGGCTGGCCCAATGCCTTCCCGGCAGGCGATCTGATCCTGAAAAAACAACTGGGCCTGGCGAGCGCCAAAGCCGTTGAACATCATGCGCAACCATGGGCCCCATGGCGCGCTTATGCAACCTTGCACGTCTGGCGGCAAGCTGCGGCCGGCGGTGGAGAACCGACATGATCTATTACGATACCTGGACCAGCCCCTTGGGCGAAATTCTGTTGCGCGCCAATCAGCACGCACTGACCGGCCTGTTTTTCAGCGGCCAGAAATATTTCCCCACAAGAAATGCGACCTGGCATCACGCGCCGGATCATCCCCCCCTACGCCAGGCACGCGCTGAAATCGAAGATTTTTTTGCCGGCACACGTCAGCATTTCACCGTGCCGATGCAGATGGACGGCAGCGCATTTCAACAACAGGTCTGGCGTGCTTTAGCCGAAATCCCGTATGGCACGGTGGTGTCTTATGGCGAGATTGCGCGCCGCATCGGCGTGGGCCGCGAACATGCGCGGGCCGTGGGCAGCGCCACCGGGCGTAACCCGATTTCAGTGATGGTGCCCTGCCACCGGGTGTTGTCCAGCGTCGGACACTTGACCGGTTACGCAGGTGGACTGGAGCGCAAACGTGCTTTGCTGACGTTGGAAGGCGCGGATGCGGTCGCCGGCCGCAATTTGGAACTGGCACTGTAAAAATGGTGCGGCCGGCCAGGTGCGGCCGGCTAGGTGCGGCCGGCCAGGTACTCAAACATCCGGGCACCGAGCCGGCGGCACTTGATGTGTCCCGCCTACGCGTGATGTGCCCGTTTCATATTCGGCAGGAAAATCGCCGTCACGCCCAATAACGGCAGAAACGCGCATACCTTGTAGACATATTCGATATTGGTGATATCGGCCAAGTGACCCAGTGCCGCGGCGCCGATACCGCCCATGCCGAAGGCAAAACCGAAGAACAGGCCGGACACCATGCCGATCTTGCCCGGGATCAATTCCTGGGCAAACACCAGGATGGCGGAGAAGGCCGACGCCAGCACCAGCCCGATAATGACCACCAGGATACCGGTCCAGAACAGGTTGACGTAAGGCAACATCAGGGTGAATGGCGCCACGCCCAAAATCGACGCCCAGATCACATATTTACGCCCGATGCGGTCGCCGATCGGGCCGCCGATCAAGGTCCCGACGGCCGCCGCGAACAAGAACACAAATAAATGAACCTGCGCGCTTTGCACCGAAAGATGGAATTTGCTGATCAAATAAAAGGTAAAGTAGCTGCCGATACTGGCCAAGTAAAAGTATTTGGAAAAAATCAGCAACAGCAAGATACCGATGGCAAAGGTCACCTTGCCGCGCGACAAATTGACCGCCGTGACCACCCGCGTTGCCTTGCCGCGTGAACCGAGCCTATGCACCGCATACCATTTGCTGATCTGCACCAGCACCACGATGGCCAACAGCGCCGCCAGCGAGAACCACGCAATGCTGCCCTGGCCGTAAGGCACGATAATCAGGGCTGCCAGCAGCGGCCCAAACGAACTGCCGAGATTACCGCCGACCTGGAATAACGATTGCGCCAGACCATGGCGCCCGCCCGAGGCCATCCGCGCCACCCGCGACGACTCGGGATGGAAGATCGACGAGCCGGTGCCGACCAGCGCGGCCGCCAACAACAGCACGCCGAAGTTCGGCGCGATCGACAGCAGCAGCAAACCGGCCAGCGTAAAACCCATGCCGATCGGCAAGGAATACGGTTGCGGTTTGCGATCGGTATACAGACCGACCACCGGTTGCAATAACGAAGCCGTGATTTGGTATACCAAGGTGATTAAACCGATCTGCCCAAAACTCAGATGGAAACCACTTTTCAGTACCGGATAAATCGCCAGGATCAGCGATTGAATCATGTCGTTCAACATATGCGAAAAACTGATCGCACCCAGCACTTTGAAAGCGGTGCTGTCGGTACGGTCGGCTTTATCCGGTATGGCAGTTGCCCGCGGAAGCGGATGGGTCGAGGTCTTCATTGCGATACGAGATCCTGGTGGATTTTTCTGAATGGATTCGGGGCAGGAACAAGACAGTTCCCTATCGTGCCACAAACAGGCCTGAATACCAGCAAAAACACGGCGACAAACAATGTCTTTGGCTTGCCCGGCTACGTCCCGATGTGCCTTGCACCCTGACACGCATCCGGCTACGCCGGTTCATCATTATTTTAGCCAGGGTTTGAGTCTGAGACGCGTCAGCCTGGAAAAATGAGTTAATGGGCTTGTGCTGTTTCAGCATAAAGGTCTCATCGCGTCACCGCGCTCACCCATAAAAATCCACTTTTCCGGTAAAAAATACCGAAACAAAATAGATTCCTGCGGCGAGATCAGCAACGGGACGCCAGCGCCATGCGCGGCAAAGCGGATTGTGCTCCAGGGCCAGTCACCACCCGACTACGGCCCAATGTTTCGCTGGGCGGGTCGATCTCCCCCCATTTGGCACTACAATCGCAGCCTTATCTTGAGATATCCGATCCCCGATGCATCCCGCCCGCCCGGCCACCCAGGCCAAACCTTTTTTTGCCACGCTGGACGCGATCCGCGGGGTTGCCGCCATCCTGGTGATGATGCGGCATGTCCCCTTCTTTTCCGCGTTCTCGTTTCAGGAAAGCTATTTGGCGGTCGACGTATTTTTCCTCCTGAGCGGCGTAGTCATCGCCAATGCTTATGAACAACGTCTGCTGCAAGGTCTGTCGCTACGGCGTTTTATGTTGCTGCGAGTGATCCGCATTTACCCGCTGTACCTGTTGGGTTGCATGCTGATGCTGGTGGCGTTGTACCCGGACGGCCTGCCTGACTGGAAACCGCTGTTGTCGATGGTGGCGTTGGCCGGTCTGTTATTGCCCAATTTGGCGGGCGACCCGCCGTTTCCGCTGGACCACCCGGCTTGGTCGCTCTTTTTCGAGTTGTTGGCCAACCTGTTCTACGGCGTTTTCGTGCGCCGCCTGAATACCCGGCGGCTGTGGTTCGTGATCTTGATCTCCGGCTTCGGCCTGGCCATGATTCTGGCGTATTCGCGATATCACAATCTGGATTTCGGCTGGTTGCGCAAAACCCTGGTACTGGGTCTGTTCCGGGTCGCTTATTCGTTTTTTGCCGGGGTACTTCTGTATCGCGCTTTCGTCAGTCGCGCTTTCCTCAGACATGGCCGCAGCGCGCCAGGTGCCGCGGTCCGCTCAAGCTGGAGCCGCCATAGTCTGCCCTGGTTGATTGTCGCAGGCGTCGCCGCCATCCTGATGGCCAGTCCCGCCGAGGCGTTGCGTCCGTGGTTCGACTGGATCGCCGTGGTCGCGGTATTCCCCGGCTTGATTTATCTGGCCTTGAGCCTGCCGCCCACCGGCCCCGGCGTCAGCGTGGCGCGCTGGCTGGGCATATTGTCCTATCCCATCTATGTGCTGCATGTGCCGCTGAGTATTCTGCTCGGACCCGCACTACAACAAAGATTAGGCCGCGACGGCCCGTGGCTGGGTTGCGGGTTTACCGCGGTGCTGCTGCTGTTATGCTGGGGGCTCAGTCTCTATGTTGACGCGCCGCTGCGCCGCCGTCTGCTGGCCTGTGCCGAAGCCGGTTATGCTCGCCTGCGGCAGCGGACCGGCTGAATCGCTTCGGCATGCCCGGCATGCCCTTAAACACGACTTGCTCACCGCCGGTGAGCAGTGCACGATACCGTATGCTCAAATCCCTGACCACTTTCTGGAAAAAATGGCGCGCCTCGCCCAGCAGCGGCCAGCAAATCGATGCTTTGCTGGCTCATGCCGACCCGCTCGCGCCGCTGGCTCAACGCAATCAATGGCTGATCGAAGTCGCGCATTGGCTGCATCGCGGCGGCACTCTGGCGCCATCCGATGCCGGCAGCTTAAATCCGGGTAGCGACAGCGGCGCCGTCAAATTCCCGCCGCATGCCCGTTTGCGTTACCTGCTGCAATTGCTCGACCGCAATCCCGTATGGAAGGCGCGCTGTGCACTCACCTTGCGCCGGATCCTGGCCGATAGCGATACCATTTCTTTACTCTGCGAAAGCGGCATGCCGGTGCACTCGGGCTTTATCGGCGCTTTGCTGGAACGGATCCAGCTCAACCTGATTCCGCCCGCGCCCAACAGCACCGACATTACCGCCCTGTTCACCCTGATGTTCACCTCGGCGGACGATGCGTTATGGGTTGCGGCACTGCCGGACGCCATCCTTGAGAAAATCGGCGAGTTGTTCAATCACGGCATCGCATCCGACGAAAAATACGCAGTCGGCCGGCTGTCGCGCGATTTACTGACTTCGATCCATACCCTTGTGTGCCAGATCAGCGCGACCGGCCTGTCGGGCGCGGTACGTACCCGGCTGCCCGGCAATCGCCCCGAAGACGCACCGTTTTTTCAGCTTGGACGCGCCATCGAAGCCGTGACGCTGGCCCATGCGGCTTGGTCCGAAGCCCAATTGCAGGCAGCGACGATTGTGCTAAGCGCCGTGCCGCCCGCCGCCGCCGAAACCGCTCAGGCGGCAGCGGCGCAGCGCGCCATGCAACAGGTGGAGGTCAATCTGCTCAAGCAGCGCCTGTTGCAACAAGTGAATTTTCTGCGGATCTTGCTGGACCAGTGCCGCATTGCTTCGCGCACCATCTATTCGCACCTGGAAGAGAACGGCGTCAGTGTCGAAATCGTGTTTCAAATCGAACGCATGCAGACCCGCATCATGCGCGTCGAACATCTGCTGGAAGCCTGGCTGTCCGATCATGAAATGGAATCGCGCGCGCGCCTGATTGCCGAGTTGATCACCTCGAATCGGGCCAGTCAGAGCGTCACGGTATTGATGCGCAATACCTTCGGCATGCTGGCGCGCAAAGTGGTCGAGCGCAGCGCTGAAACCGGCGCGCATTACATCGCCCACGACCGTACCGAGTACTACAGCATGCTGAAAATGGCGGCGGGCGGGGGCCTGGTGACCGCCTTCACGGTCTATATCAAGTTCGGCGTCACCGGCGCGCATTTGCAGCCCATGGTCGAAGGTTTTCTGGCCGGGCTTAACTATGCCCTGAGCTTCTTGTTGATGCATTTCCTGCATTTCACCCTCGCCACCAAACAACCGGCCATGACGGCGCCCACCATCGCCCACAAGCTCGATGATGTCGATAATGCGGCAGGGCTGGATATCTTCGTCACCTCCGTGATCGCGCTGGTGCGGACTCAGGCGGCGGCCATTTTCGGCAATTTGATTCTGGTGTTTCCGGTCTGCTTGCTGGCCCAGCTCGGTTTTGCCGCCTTATTTCACGGCAATCTGATCTCACCCGCCAAAGCCCATCACACCCTGGAATCGTTTTCGCTGCTCGGCCCGACGCCGTTTTATGCCGCTTTCACCGGGGTCCTGCTTTGGTCGTCCAGCCTGTTGTCCGGCTGGGCCGATAACTGGTTTGCCTTGCATCGCATTGGCGATGTGCTGACCTACAATCGGCGCTTGCGGCTGGTGTTCGGCGAAGCAGGCGCGGCGCGCATCGCGGCGTTCTGGCACCGAAATGTCTCGGGCATCGTCGGCAACGCTTCATTGGGCATGATGCTGGGCCTGGTGCCCGCCATCCTGACCGCGTTCGCCGTGCCGTTTGAAGTCCGGCACGTGACGCTGAGTACCGGTGCGATTGCCACCTCGATCGGGGTGCTGGGCCCCAAGGTCTTGGAAACGCCGGTGTTCTGGTGGGCGGTGGCCGGCACCGTGAGCATGGCATTTCTCAATGTGCTGGTGAGCTTTGCCCTGGCATTCCAGATGGCATTGCGTTCGCGGCAACTGCCAAAAACCGACCGGCGCGCACTGAATCGCGCGATCTGGCAGCGCATTGGCGCCAACCCCTTGTGCCTGCTGTTCCCACTCGCGAATCAAGCGCCGTCGCCTGAGCCCAAGGCCTGAGTTTACAGGTGCGAACGGCGCTCAGGCCGGTGCCAAGCAGGCCTTGGCAGGCAATTAAGCATCAGGGCGATCAATCATCGCTGATCGCCTTGGGCAAGCCTTGATGGCTTTTAAGCCTGCCTTGCTTACCCTTCAGCGCTGACCTCGAACGCCTCACCGGTGGCAAAAAACGCGCCGCCCGCGAGGTAATGAATCGAACGCTGCGCCGGGTCGGCCGGGAAATGCCAGCGGCCGGCGGAAAATGCGGCGGGATCGGCCCAGGCCGCGACCACCTCGGCGATAAACAGATCGTATTTTTCCTGGTTATGCGGCTCCGGGATCACCCGGCATTCCAGCCAGCCCAGGCAACCCGCAATCAGCGGCGCGCTTATTTGCTGCGCCGGGAAAGTGACTAAACCGGTTTCGGCAAACTTGTCGTGTTCACGTCCCGAATCCGAACCCACCGCCAAGGTCTGCTGCGCCTGGGCCCGGGTCGGCAGGTTCAAGGCGAATGCACCGGAAGCGTCGACCAATTCACGCGTCAGCGCGGTGCGGTCGATCACCAGCAGCACTTTGGGCGGATTAAAGTCGAGCGGCATCGACCACGAAGCCGCCATCACGTTGCTCACTCCGCCATGGGCGCTAGTGACCAGCACGGTCGGGCCGTGGTTGAGCAAACGGTAGGATTTGGCGAGTTCAACGGCAGGGTAAGGGAACATAGCGGAGGGCATGGCGGCGGCCGGGAAGGAGTCAGCCGCCATGTTACTGTGAAATGTTTTGCCGGCGGCTTTACCCCTGGCACCGTCAAGCCCTTTGGCGCTGACACGGATGCCGGGTAAGTTCCGCATGCTTTGCTACAATCGGTTGCGATGGGTGCGCTTGAGCAGCCATTGCAGACGCCTCGCCGCCGACGGCATCCGACTTGCCCGATTGCACACCTAGCCCTTCTCAATGCTCCCAGTCTCTGTTCCCTCGCCGACGACTCCAGACGCGCCTATTGGAGCGCACTCACCGCCGCCGCAACCCGTCGGTCTGCTGCTGGCGGGCGGGCGCGGCATACGCTTCGATCCAAGCGGGCAACAGAACAAGTTGTTGGCACCGCTGATGCATGGCGCGCAAACCGGGTTGCCGGTCGCGTGGCTTGCCGCCACGCATATGAAAGCGGCGCTGGCGCGGGTGATTGCGGTGGTGCGCCCGGATGGTCCGCAGGCGGAAGCGCTGGCGCGTCTGCTGCAGGATGCCGGGTGTGAGGTCCTGCCGACCCCGGCGGCGCAGCGCGGCATGGGGGCCAGCCTCGCGGCGGGTGTCGGCGCGAGCGGCGAAGCCGTGGGCTGGGTGATTGCGTTGGCCGACATGCCGGCGCTGGCGCCCGCCACGATTGCCGCGGTCAGCGCGGCGCTGATCACCGACGAAGCCATTGCCGCGGCCTGGTACCACGGCGTGCGTGGGCATCCGGTGGGTTTTGGGCGCGGCCATCGGACAGCCCTGACACAACTCGATGGCGACACCGGGGCACGTGCTTTGCTGCAGCAGGGGCAGGTGCTCAGGATCGATACCGAAGATGCCGGCGTGCTGCGCGATATCGATACTCCGGCGGCACTTTGAATCTGGGTATGGCAGGCACTTATCCGGCGCACGGAGTAGGCGCACTGAGCAGCGGACCCGATGAGCGAAGCAAACCGCGAACCACCACGGCAGACCATTTGAGCGGAATTTAACTATCAGGGCCGGATCAAGTCAGGCAAATCGCGCGGTATCGGTCCGAAAAAAACTGCCGCTGCACTGCAACACGCGCCGCGGATCAACATTCTCTGCTGCAGAGTCGGCCGATGCCCACTATGATTGTCCTACATTGTCCTACGGTAGTCTTGGCGACAGCCCCCCGGTACGTCGACGCAGCCCAACAGGCCCCACCGCTTGACGCTGTTCGGAAGCCGGCCCTTAGCCCCTAAATCGGAGCCCTCCGCGGCGACCACGGAACCCACCATGATCACTCTTAACATTAACGGCCAGAAACACGATGTCGACGTAGCGCAGGACATGCCCTTGTTATGGGTGTTGCGTGATGTGGTCGGCCTGACGGGAACCAAATTCGGCTGCGGCATTGCGCAATGCGGCGCCTGCACGGTACACCTGAACGGTCAGCCGGTACGTTCATGCGTCACCCCGGTGGCAGCCGTCGGTGAGCAGTCGGTCACCACTATCGAAGCGGTAAACGCAACGGCCGCCGGCAAAAAAATTCAACAAGCGTGGCTCGATCTGGACGTGGTGCAATGCGGCTACTGTCAATCGGGTCAGGTGATGTCGGCAAGCGCGTTGCTGAGCACCACCCCCGACCCCAGCGACGCCGATATCGATGCCGCCATGGCCGGCAATATCTGCCGCTGCGGCACCTATGTGCGCATCCGCGCGGCGATCAAACAAGCTGCGAAGGGAGCTTGAGATGCGCGCCTCGCACACCCCGGACGCGGCTTCAGGCCCGCACGCGGAATTAAGCCATACACGTCGGCAGTTCTTGAAGTTCGGCGTGGTCAGCGTAACGGCTGCAGCCGGCGGCGGCATGTTGCTGAGTTTTGCCCTGCCGGCTGCCGCGCAAGGCGGTCCCGCCAGCGCCGCACCCAACGCCGGCGATTTTGCGCCCAACGGTTTTATCCGCATCGACCGAAGCGGTAAGGTCACGCTGATCATGCCCAAGGTGGAAATGGGCCAGGGCGTGTATACCTCGATTCCGATGCTGATTGCCGAGGAACTCGAAGTATCGCTGGATCAAGTGCAACTTGAGGCAGCGCCGCCCAATGAAAAACTTTATTCCGATCCCAATCTCGGCGGCCAGCTCACCGGCGGCTCGACTTCGATCCGTTATGCCTGGGACCCGATGCGCCGTGCCGGCGCCACCGCACGGATGCTGCTGATCGGTGCCGCGGCCCAGCAATGGCAGGTCGATCCCGCCAGTTGCCACGCCGAACACGGTAGCGTGATCCATGCCGAGAGTCAGCGCAGCGCCGGGTACGGCACGCTGGTGGATACCGCCGCCAAGCTGCCGGTGCCGGCCACCGTGGCTCTCAAAGACCCCAAGGATTTTAAGCTGATCGGCACCCGCGCCAAGCGCCTGGATTCGCCCGACAAGGTCAATGGCCAGGCCCAGTTCGGCCTCGATGTGCGGTTGCCCGGCATGTTGTATGCGGTGGTGGCGGCGTCCCCCGTGGTCGGCGGCAAGCTGGCCCAGGTCGACGACAGCATCAGCAAAACCTTGCCCGGGGTACGCCAGGTGGTACGCCTGGATAACGCCGTCGCGGTGGTCGGCGACCATACCTGGGCCGCCAAACGCGGCCTGGCCGCGCTCAAGATCGAGTGGCACGAAGGCGTCAACGCCAAGCTCAGCAATGCCGACCTGATCGCCGATCTGGTTGCGGCCGGCCAGCGCACAGGCGTGGTGGCGCGCAAGGATGGCGACCCGGCGACACTGCTGGCCCACAGTTCGAAAAAAGTCGAGGCGGTGTATCACCAGCCCTTCCTGGCGCACGCCACCATGGAGCCGATGAATTGCACGGTGCAGGTGACGCCGGACGGTTGCGATATCTGGGTCGGCACCCAGGTGCCGACCTTTGTCCGCGATGCCGCGATGAAGCTGACCGGCTTGAGCGCCGACAAGATCCGGTTGCATAACTTCCTCATCGGCGGCGGCTTTGGCCGTCGGCTTGAGGTCGATGGTGTGGTGCAAGCGATCCGCATCGCGCAGCAGGTCAAGGCGCCGGTCAAGGTCTTGTGGACGCGTGAAGAAGATATCCAGCACGATATGTACCGGCCGTATTATTACGACCAGATTTCCGCCGCGCTGGATGACGACGGCAAACCGGTGGCGTGGTCGCACCGGATTGTCGGCTCCTCGATCATGGCCCGCTTTGCGCCGCCGGCATTCAAGAACGGACTCGACCCGGATGCGGTCGAGGTGGCGGCCGATCCGCCCTACGACCTGCCCAATATTTATGTGGACTACGTGCGCCAGGAACCGCGCGGCGTACCCACGGCCTTCTGGCGCGGGGTCGGGCCGACCCGCGGCACATTTGTGGTGGAAAGTTTTATCGACGAACTGGCTGCCACGGCCAAGATCGACCCGGTCAAATACCGGCTCGACCTGCTGGGTAAAACACCGCGTGCGAAAAACGTCCTGCAAGTGGCCGCCCAGGCGGCCGGCTGGGGCAATACCACGCTGGCCGAGGCCGGTTATCGCAATGGCCGCGGCGTGTCGGTGATGCATGCGTTCGGCAGTTTCCTCGGCATGGTGGCCGATGTCGCCGTCAGTCCGCAAGGCGAGGTCAGGGTGCAACGGGTGGTCTGTGCCGTCGACTGCGGCATGACGGTCAATCCGGACACCATCGAAGCGCAGATCCAGGGCGGGGTGATTTTTGGCATCACCGCCGCCTTGTACAGCGAAATCACCTTCAAGGACGGCCGGGTCCAGCAAAGCAATTTCAACGATTACCCGATGCTGCGTATCGACCAGACACCGCTGATCGAAGTGCATTTGGTAAAAAGCGCGGAAGCGCCGGGCGGCATCGGCGAGCCGGGTACCGCGGCACTCGCGGCGGCGCTGACCAACGCCATTTTTGCCGCCACCGGCACCCGGCTGCGTACCTTGCCGGTAGGCCAACAACTGCAGTCGGCCTGAGATGGACAGCGTCGATCTGGAAGTTCTCAGCGCAGCGCTGGCCTGGCATGTGGCCGGGCACCCGACCCTGTTGGGCACCGTGGTCAAAACCTGGGGCTCGGCGCCACGGCCGCCGGGCTCGATGATCGCGATTCGCGACGACGGCCACGTCAAGGGTTCGGTCTCGGGCGGCTGCATCGAAGATGCGCTGATCGAACAAGTGCGTAGCGGCGAGTTGCGCCCGCTCGCACCCGTGACCTTGACCTACGGCATCACCGCCGATGAAGCGCATCGCTTCGGCCTGCCCTGCGGCGGTACGCTGCAAATCGTGCTGGAGCCGGTCGCCGGTCATACGCAACTGCGGGCTTTGCTGGAGGCGGTGCAGGCCAGCCGCTTGATCACCCGCAGCGTCGATCTCAACAGCGGCGTCGCCACCCTGACGGACGGCGAGCATGCGCCGTTACCGGTGTTCGACGGCCAACGCATGATCACCAGCCACGGCCCGCGCCGCCGCTTATTGATTATCGGTGCGGCGCAGGTTTCGCGTTATCTGGCCAATATGGCGCTGGCACTCGACTATCGTGTGATCGTCTGCGACCCGCGCACCGAGTACCTCGACGAATGGGACGTGCCCGCGGTCGAGCTGTCGAGCGAGATGCCCGACGACCTGATCATCCGCTTGCAACTCGATGCCCATAGCGCCGTGGTGGCGCTCACCCATGACCCCAAGCTCGACGATATGGCCTTGCTCGAAGCGCTGAAATCGCCGGCATTTTATGTCGGCGCGCTGGGCTCGCGCCTGAACAATGCACGGCGCCGCGAACGCCTGGCTTTGTTCGACCTGTCGGCCGAGGAAATTGCCCGTCTGCATGGGCCGGTCGGACTCGACCTGGGCGCGCGCACGCCGCCGGAAATCGCGGTGGCGATCCTGGCGGAAATCACCGCGATCAAGAACGGCGTGGTGATTGCCGGCAGTGAACGCCGGCGCCCTCAGGCATCTGCCACGGCCGGCGCATTGGATACGCAAAGCGAGGCCGAGGAGTCCCGCAACCGCGAATCCAACGCATCAGGCAAGTCCCACGGTCTACCGTGAGATCTTGCGTGCAACGAGACGTCAGCGGCACCGCAGGTCGAATCAGGCGCAAGTCGGACACGCTTCGAAGCAGCCCATTTTTGAGGAATCAGATGAACATAATCCATCTCCCAGGTTGGGCCCTGACCCGGCTCTTGCTTCCCCTCATGCTGGCCGGTGCCTGGTCCAGCCAGGCGCGCAGTGCGCCGATCCCGCCCGCGGATTTGTTGCAGCAGGGCAGCTATCTGGCCCAAGCCGGCGATTGCATTGCATGCCACACCGCAGCCAAAGGCCAGCCGTTTGCCGGCGGCCTGGCGATGAATACCCCGATGGGCGCGATCTACACCACCAATATCACGCCGGACCCGGCCACCGGGATCGGCAATTACAGCGAAGCCGACTTCGCCCGGGCTTTGCGCGAAGGGGTGGCGAAGGACGGGCACAACTTGTATCCGGCGATGCCTTATCCCTCGTTCGCCAAGATCAACGATAGCGACATGCACGCGCTCTACAGCTACTTTATGCATGGCGTTAAACCAGTCAGCCAGGCCAACCGCAAAGCCGATATTCCGTGGCCGCTCAATGCCCGCTGGCCGTTGAAGTTGTGGAATATGGTGTTTCTGAAATCCGGCATCTATAGTCCGAAACCCGATCACGATGCGATGTGGAATCGCGGCGCGTATCTGGTGCAGGGCCTCGGCCATTGCGGCGCCTGCCATACTCCGCGCGGTGTGGCGATGCAGGAAAAAGCCGGCGATGAGGGCGACGCGCAGTTTCTCGGCGGTGCCTTGCTGGATAACTGGGTTGCGTCCGACCTCAGCGGCACCCCGAATAGCGGCTTGGGCCGCTGGTCGGAAGCGGAGCTGAGCGGATTCCTGAAGACCGGCGCCAATACGCACGCGACCGCATTCGGCTCGATGACCAGCGTGGTCAACAACAGCACGCAAATGCTCAGCGACGACGACTTGACGGCAATCGCGCATTATCTGAAAAGCCTGCCGCCCGCCAATACCGAGACCGAGCCGCCGTACCAGTATGCCGACAAGGGCGCCGCGGCGCTGCTGGCCCGGCCCGCCGGCCATACCGACGCGCGGCTCTACAACGAATTCTGCGTGCATTGCCATGCGGTCGACGGCCAGGGACATGTGCCCTTCCTCGCGCCGCTGGCGGGCAATCCGAATCTGTTGGACTCGAATCCGGTATCGTTGATCAATGTGGTGCTGAACGGCAGCGACGACTTGGTGATCCAGGGTGTGCCGGCGTCTTACCCGATGCCGAAATTTGCCAAACAGTTGAATGACGAACAGGTGGCCGAGGTGGTCACCTTTATTCGCGCCAGTTGGAATAACAATGCGCCGGCGGTGACGGCCGAGCAAGTGGCGAAGTTGCGCCGCAGTACTCAAGCGGCGCGCTAAGTGAGCACATCAAGTGGGCGGGCCAAGCGGATGCGTTAAGCGGCGCATTGAGCCGCGCGTTGAGCCCATAAGGTAATGCGCTCAGTGCAGCAGCCCATACTGCCAGGCAAAAAATACCGCTAACGCCAGCGCGATCGTCAACAGCATATGCCGGGTCCAGGCGCTGACGACGATCGCCACGGTCGCCGCCACCAGTTGCGGGTTACGCCAACTCAACTCCAGCCCCGCGTGATGCGGGGCCAGCACCATGGGGGAGATAATCGCGGTCAGCACTGTGACCGGGACAAAACCCAGGGCGGTGCGCACTGCCGGAGAAAACCTGACACGCTCGCCCGCCAGCAGCACCAGGGCTTTGGTCAAATAGGTCACGCCCGCCATGCCGATGATGATAAACAGGGGATTCATGGCGCGGCCTCCCCGGCTGCCGCCTCGACCCGCACGCCGCGCGACAGCACCAAGCCCACGCCGATGCCGCACAATACCGCCGCCAGCAAACCCAATTTATACGGCCAGTCCTGCCAGGCATAGGCCAACGCCCCGGCACTGAGAGCAGCCGCCAGCGAACGCAGGGTATTCAGTTGCGGCACCACGATAGCGATAAAGGTGGCGACCATGGCGAAATCGAGACCCAGTGCCTGCAAACCGGGAAACGCGCTGCCGAAGATCAGGCCGACCAAGGTCCAGCCCTGCCAATTCAAATACATCGCCACCCCGGAACCGAACATATGCCAATGCCCATAAAGCCTGCCGGGTTGGCGCCGCTGCGACGCCACACTCACGGCAAACATCTCGTCCGTGATCAACATGCCCAATAACATGCGCCAGCGCCACGGCAGGCGTTGTACATAGGGTAATAGCGTGGCGCCATACAGCACATGGCGCAAATTGACGATCAGGGTAGTGGCCCACACCACCAGAAAACCCGCGTGCGAATCGATCAGGCCGATGCCGATAAATTGGCTGGAACCGGCAAATACCGACAAAGACATGAATTGTCCCTGCCAAGCGGGTACGGGGCTGGCCGTCACCAAGGTGCCGAAAATCACGCCAAAAGGCGCGGCACCGAGCAACATCGGCAGCATATCGCGGGCGCCGGCGGCGAATTCGTTAAACCGGCTGGTATCGGTATCGGCGTGGGGCATGACGGGATCTGAATTCGAGCTGGGAAAGCCAGCTTATAAGGTTGCCCACCTGCGAGCTTGTACGTTCTTGCGCTTGCTCTCGGATTACCGCCGAAGCGGATGACACGCTATAGGGGAAGATTTAAGGGACGGATGAGTTGGAGAATTAAGCGCTGGGTCGAGTGATGGATGCAGCCGGCCATAGGCCGTTCAATGCAAAAATCGCAAGAAAATGCTGCGTCGCAATATTTTCCTCTTGCTTTACCTAGCGTTAACCCTATACTAACATCTAGGTATTTACCCTAGGCATCGCCCCCACTACCGGGGCACGCATTTAAAGCAGGTGACGACAATGAATTTTCATACGAGAAAATGGGTTAAGCCCGAAGATTTGAACCCCAACGGCACCTTGTTCGGCGGCAGCCTGTTGTGCTGGATCGACGAAGAAGCGGCGATCTACACCATGTGCCAATTGGGCAATAAGCGCATCGTCACCAAATTTATGTCCGAAATCAATTTTGTCAGCTCGGCACGCCAGGGCGATGTGATTGAACTGGGCATGACGGCGACCCACTTCGGCCGGACCTCGATTACGCTGCGCTGCGAAGTGCGCAACAAGATCACGCGCAAAAGCATCGTGACGGTGGAAAAGATGGTCTTCATCAATCTGGATGAAAACGGCGAACCGGCACCGCACGGCAAAACCACCATCACCCCGGCCCAGGACGCCTCGCCTTCAATTGTTGCGGACGAAACAGCGGCCAGCCGCCCGGCGCCGGTCGAACCACAGGTGGCCAAGCCCCGCGAATTGGAAACAGTCGGCGCCTGAGCCAGGCCTGAGCCAGATTAACCAGCGCAATGCCACGCAAGCGTGGCGTTGCGCGAGCTTGTGCGCCGGCGCATCAATGCAAGGCGGCAGCTAATGACAATGAGGCAAGGGCCTGGGCCAGCCCCAACTTAAGCGCGCCGCTCGAAGAGATAGTGCGCCACCCCCCACTCGTTGCCGCCGGCGTAACCGAATAGTTCGGCAACCGCCATATAGAACATGCGCCAGCGCCTGAACCAGAGCAACGCTTGATCGGGACCGTAGGTAGCTTCGAACCACGGCAAGATTTGGCCTTTGGCGCGATCCATGCCGGCCAGCCAGTGGTTGGCGGTGCGCTGGTAGTGTTCGCCGCTGACCCACCAATTGCGTTGCAGCTTCAGGTCGTCCTGGAAATGCGCGAACAGCGCTTCCGACGGCATCGTGCCGCCCTGGAAAAAATACTGGGTCATCCAGTCGCGCCGGTCCTGAACCTCAAAATGATAAGCCAGCAGGCGATGCGCAAAAACGTGCACAAACAACTTGGCATCCGGCTTCATCCAGCCCGCCACCTTCTCGAACAATAAACCGTAGTTCTTCATATGCTCGAACATTTCGATCGAGATCACCCGGTCGAAAGCGGTGCGCACCCCTACCGCGGCGAATTCGAAATCGACAATATTGCCGGTCAGGATGCGCAGGTTTTTCAGGCCGCGCTCGGCGGCACGGCGTTCGATAAATTCGCGTTGGCTATGCGAATTGGACAGCCCGACGATCTGCGCATTCGGATAACGCTCGGCCAGCCATAACGACAATGAGCCCCAGCCGCAGCCGAGATCCAGAATGCGTTGCCCGTCGGCCAGCTTGGCGCGTTCGGCGTAGAGCGCCAGCATCGCTTGCTCGGCCTGGGCCAGCGTTTCGTCGCCGGCCGGATACAAGCAGCTCGAATATTTGAGACAAGGTCCGAGGTGCAAATGGAAAAACTCCGCCGGCACTTCGTAATGCTGCTGATTGGCCAGCTGGGTTTCGATTGCGATAGGGCTGGCGCGCAAGCCGTCGAGCAGCTTGTTGAAGCGCCGCGAGCGTAGTTCGCCGTCGGCTATCGCTTCGTCGCGCAGCCTCTGCTTGATCAGGACACGCATGCCGTAACGCGCCACCACATCGGGGATCAGGCCGCGCTCGCACAATTCAGCGGCGGAATATCCGCGACGCACGCGTGGCCCCGGCGTGCTCTCAAAAAATGACGTGCTCACGAACAACTCCTTTTGAGTGAGTACTTGCTGACAAAGTTAGCGCACCTTCTTGGGCGGCCAAGGAATCAAGGCACTCGTGGTACGAATATATTCAGCATAATCGGGACGGCTACGCGCGGTTTGCGCTTCCGTGAGCGGAATCCCGGATACTTTAAGCAGCAGCCACGCCATCACCAGCGGCGGAATCAGCGTGACCCATAACCACGGACTCGCCAATGCCAAAATCGCATAGGTCAGCCAGTGCAGGCATTCAAAAAAATAGTTGGGGTGCCGCGAATAACGCCACAGCCCACGGCGGCAAACCTTGCCGCGATTTTCCGGCGCGGCTTTGAAGCGGCTTAACTGGCGGTCGGCACAGCCTTCTCCGGCAACGGAAATCAACCACACCACCAATGCCAGCAGATACACCGCGTTCGACGGTCGCAGCGGCTGGTACACCACCACCAGAAAACCCAGCGACAGCAACATGGCGAAGACCACTTGCAACTGGAAAAACCAGAACATATTGCGTTGCGCGGCGGGCCCCCATTCTTCCCGCAAGCGCGCGTAACGGCCGTCTTCTTCGCCCATATTTCGACGCAACAAATGGCTGCCCAGGCGCAAGCCCCATCCACCGCCCAGCAGCGCGGTCATCACTCGGACGGTCGGCTCGCCATTGGCCAGCACGGCATAGAGGACCGCCAGCGCGCCCACCGAATACGACCAAATAGGGTCCACCATGCCGGCGTTACGGGTGCGCAACTGCCAAAGCCAGGCCAGCGAGAAGATCAAAACAGCACTCAGATAGCCGATAAGCACAATCGAAACGGAATGCATACAGCCCTCTCCCAGGCAAAAAACGATTCAGGGTGGACCGGCCACAACGCGACAACGCGACACCGCGACGCCCCGGCTCTCTTCAACCCGTGGCGGAGGCTTTGCCGGTTCAGCATGGGCCCGCTATGCTCTATACGGGTAGTCGACCGATTTGGATGCAAGAATCGTGAAGATCCCGTTCGAATTCGATAACGCCGAATAAAAAATGACTTGAATCGAACGAAAAATGTGCAAAAACCACTTGAAACTGCAAGAAAATCCGTGCCGAACGCATGACGTATACCTGCCGCACAATAAGACACAGCCGCGTTGCGCGGCTGTGCGGTTCCGGCTAGATGCCGGGATGTTGCGCGTTCTGGACGCGCGGGTAAAACCAAGCGGATCGATAAGCGTCAAATCAGCAAAGGCAGACCTTCCACAAGGACCACGGCACACAACATGCCGAGTAGCGCGCCAAACACGCGCAGCGCATTGAGAGTCAGTTTGGACGCTACGGGAATCGCGCCAAAGAACAGCGCACCGGCAAGCGCCATGGGAATCAAAAGAATCAAATCCGTCAGCGTCAAAGTAGCCATGCTCGTCTCCTGCTTTGTTATGTAATCAGTATAGGAGACCGCCGGCCAAAAGAAAGTTGTATTTACCCTCGATCCGATGTCATGACGACAGCGACAAGACTAGGGACAAGACTAGGGATAGGCGTTATGACTGATGTCCTTATGACTCGCACACTTTTCTAAGACAGCTACGCAGCCAGCGATGCGCGGGATCGCTGTCCAATCTGGGATGCCAGATCTGCGACACCGTCAATTCAGGTGTCGGCACCGGCAACGGAAAACTGATCATGCCGGCGCGCGCCGTCTCGGTCTGCCGCTCAGGCACATTGGCAATCAGTTCCGAATTGCGCGCCAGGGCCAAGGCCGCGGAAAATCCCGGCACTACCGCCTTGACCGTGCGCCACAATCCCAGCACATGTAAAGAACGGTCGATCGGGCCATGTTCCTGGCCGCGCCGGGACACACTGATGTGTTTGAACGAGGCATAACGTTCGGGCGTAATCGCGTCGTTGGTGAGAGCGTGGCCGACTCTCACCACACCGATAAAACGATCGCGGAACAAGGCTTGAATGCGCAGCTCGGGTCCCGTATCGCCGACCACACCGACCTCAATATCCACCGGGCCGTCACGCAACGCGACGATATTTTTATCGGGTTTGGGGGCAAAGCGCAGCCTGACGTGAGCGGCATCTTTTTCGACCAGCGCCACCAAGCGCGCGGCAAAGCTCTCGATAAATCCGTCGTTGGCACGGATGGTGAAGGTGCGCTCCAAGGTCGCTAAATCGAGATGCGCGCTGGGGTGCAAAATGGCCTGGGCTCCTTCCACCACAGCGCGTACCTTGTCGCGCAGTTCGAGCGCCAACGGCGTGGGAACCAGTCCACGCCCGGCTCTTACCAGCAATGGGTCGCCGGTAGTCGCGCGCAATCGGGCCAGCGACCGGCTCATGGCGGACGGGCTCAATGCCAACCGTTGCGCAGCTTTCGCCACACTGCCTTCGGTGAGCAGGACATCAAGCACAATCAGGAGATTGAGGTCGACAGCGGTCATAAACTTCGCTTCAGTGAAAACAGTGACATGGCGTTGAGATCAGGAAGATAGTGCGTCCAGCGCATCTTCCGCAGCAGTGAGACTACAGGTATTCTAAGTCGTGATCAGTAAAAACCCGGTGAGCATGCACTCTAGTTAATGATACGGAACGGGCGTGGTGTTTTTCGGAAGAAGCTGAAAGTTATGTAAGCCGACATCAGCTAAAGCGCAACGCGCTGGGAGCACAAGCTGTGTCATACGTGCCCGGGTTAAACATGAGTCTCCCGGTCCGTTAGCTGAGGTCATCCGGTGGGCTAGAGCTTGAGAACGTAAGCTGTTCGACAGCTTCTCTCGCTTGGTCGCCGCACCCCCAGCGCAGGAGTTACACACGGCATCAACACAACTATAAAAAACTTTACTCGCAACCGATACGTTGCGTAGATATGTTTTGCATTTTGTTATGGAGCCACTTATTTATGGAACCACAAATGACTCATATCGCGACGCGCGCAGCTTTCACTAATGTAATGTCACCTTTAAGTTTGAGGGAGCGTGAAGTATTGCGTTGGGCTGCCGAAGGAAAAACTTCGTATGAGATCGGCATGATACTAGGATTGACTGAGCGTACGATTAACTTTCATGTGGCAAGTGCGATTACCAAGCTTAATGCGTCGAACAAGACCCACGCAGCCGTCAAAGCTGTCTTGCTGGGCATTATTGTTTTTGCGTAATTAGGTCCAGCCGGCGCGGCATCTCTGCCGCGCCTTGCTCTGCGTTTACAACGCGCCTTGAAAACTGATCACTCGCGTTTTAAATTCTTCCGGCACCGGAATCGTCGCATTGTTTGAATAATCAAACATCACATGGGTCGAAAAACCTTTGGCCACGATGCTGTTTTCAGCACCGCTGCGCACCATCAAATGCTCCAGATCGAAGCTTTTCGAACCGAACCGGGTGACACTGCTGCGCACTTTCAACACGTCGCCGTATTGCGCAGGCTCCATATATTCGCAAGCTGTCTTGACCATAATATGCGGTAATTTTTCCTTGAACGGCAGTTCCAGCAATGAATGCATAAACGATAAATAAGCGTGCTGTAAATAGTCGTAATACACAGGACTGCTTACATGTCCAAGCGAATCGGTATCGCGATATTTGACTTCAATCGCGGTTTCAAAATGTGTTTTTTCCATTGCGTTTCTCCAATTTTGGCATAGCAACAAGTGCTCGCTCGTCGCATTTCAAAAATACTCGCATCCATGTCTTGGAAGATACTGAGAAAAATAACAGTCCTATTTGGTATACCAAAACAGGACTGCGAATTCTGACAGTATCGACTTTAATTTCAATCCGTTCTAATTGCCCTCAGCGAATTCTGAGTACCTCGTGGTGGCATAGAGCGGAGGCTTAAATGGATCAAATAGAAAATATTTCAACAACCTTGAACCGCGTTCAAGTCCAGGAAATCGCTACTGCGGCTGAGTTGCACGCCCTCTTGCCGCTGCCCGCCGCGACGCAGCGAGTGATACGCAGAACTCAGGAATCACTCAAGAATATTCTGCATGGCAACGACGATCGTCTGGCCTTGATCGTGGGGCCCTGCTCGATCCATGACGCCCATGCAGCGCTCGAATTTGCCCAGCGTTTGATGCCCTTGCGCAGCCGTTACGCGGATGCGCTGGAGATTGTGATGCGGGTTTATTTTGAAAAGCCGCGCACCACGGTGGGCTGGAAAGGATGGATCAACGACCCGCTGCTCGACGGCAGCTTCCGCATCGGCGAAGGCCTGGGCCAGGCGCGCAAGTTATTGCTCGACATCAACGGCCTGGGCTTGCCCGCCGCCACCGAATTTCTCGATCTGATGAGTGTGCGTTACCTCGACGACCTGATCTCCTGGGGCGCCATCGGCGCACGCACCACCGAATCGCAAATGCATCGCCAGGTGGCCTCCGGCCTGAGCGCACCGATAGGCTTTAAAAACGGTACCGACGGCAATGTGAAAATCGCGATTGATGCAGTCAAGGCTGCGCGTGAATCGCATCACTATCTGTCGCCGTCCGCGGAAGGGCGGCTGGCTGTGACGTCGACCTTCGGCAATAACGCATCGCACATCGTGTTGCGCGGCGGCAAAGTGCCGAACTACGACAACCGCAGCATCAATGCCGCGTGCGCCGATCTGCTGCATGCCCGCTTGCCTGCGCGGCTGGTGGTGGATGCCAGCCACGGCAATAGCGGCAAGAGCCCGCTGGCGCAGATCAAGGTATGCGAAAACATCGCCCATCAGTTGGCCAATGGCGAACAGCGCATTGCCGGCGTGATGCTGGAATCGCACTTGGTGGCGGGACGCCAGGAGGTGATTCCGGGCGAACCGCTGCGCTACGGACAAAGCATTACGGACGCCTGTATCGGCTGGTCCGATACCGCACGCTTGATCGAATTACTGGCCGACGCGGTGCGCGAGCGTCAGCAATATTTCCATGCATCCATCAAACGCCATGCGGCGAATGCCGATGTCCGCCATGCCGCACAGGCTACTTCCTACTGACAGGAGAATTACGTGAACGCACCCAACGAAGTCGCCATCAAGCTCGACTGGAAAGGCAAAGGCGCAAGCCGCACGCCCTTCGATGCTTATACCAGCGAGGCCCTCTATCAACTGGAGCTGGAACGCCTGTTTTATTCCCAGCACTGGTGTTACATCGGCCTGGAAGCCGAGATTCCGAATCCGGGCGACTTCCAACGCACCGAGGTCGGCGAACGCTCGGTGATCATGACCCGTACCCAGGACGGCGAGGTCACGGTAATCGAAAATGCCTGTGCTCACCGCGGCATGCAATTCTGTCGCGAGCGCAACGGCACGGCCAAGGATTTCCATTGCCCGTACCACCAGTGGAATTACGATTTAAAAGGTAATTTGATCGGCGTGCCGTTTCGCCGCGGGGTCAAACAGGGCGGCCGGGTGAACGGCGGCATGCCGGCCGATTTCGACCCCAAAGATCATGGCCTGCGGCGCCTGCGGGTGTCTACCCGAGGCGGTGTGGTGTTTGCGTCGTTCGACGAGAATGTCGAATCGTTCGAAGATTTTCTCGGGCCTGAGATCCTCGCTTATTACGATCGCCTGTTCCACGGCCCCAAGCTGACGCTGCTCGGCTACACCCGGCAACGCATTCCCAGCAACTGGAAGTTGATGGTGGAAAACATCAAGGACCCCTATCACGCCGGCTTGTTGCACACCTGGTTCGTCAACTTCGGTTTGTGGCGCGCCGACAATCCGGCCAAGCTGGTGACCGACGCACATCATCGGCACGGCGCCATGGTGTCGATCCGCAGCGGCGGCGGCGGCGGGGAAGTCACGCAAAACGTGACCAGCTTCAAAGAAAAAATGACCCTGAACGACGATCGTTTTCTCGATGTGGTGCATGAATCGTGGTGGGGCGACCCCACCGTCGTGATGTTGACGCTGATGCCCAGCGTGATCATTCAACAGCAGGTCAATGCCCTGTCCACCCGGCGCATCCGTCCGATCGGGCCGGGCGTGTTCGATTACGTCTGGACTCACTTCGGCTTCGAGACCGACGATGCGGAAATGACTCGCCGCCGCTTGCGCCAGGCCAATCTATTTGGACCCGCCGGCTTTGTCTCGGCCGACGACGGCGAGGTCATCGAATGTGTGCAGCAGAGTTTCCATCAGGTCAAGCACGGCCACGTCTTTAATGAATTGGGCGGCAGTCAGGTCGACGACCAGACCGATCATATGGTGAGCGAGACGCTGGTGCGCGGGATGTATCAATATTGGCGTCAGGTGATGGAGGCTTAAATGAAAGTTATTTCCAATGCAGTTGAATCGACTTTTGCGCCCGCGGCGCATCTGCTGAAAAACGACGCACTCAGCGTGCCGTATCTGAGTTACGACGATTTTTATGCCCTGGTCGCCTTGAATGCGCGTTACGCCGCGATACTGGATTCGGGCGATTGGGATCAATGGCCGGAATTCTTCGAGGAAGAATGCGTCTATCAGGTCCTGCCGCGCGAAAACCACGAAAAAGGCTGGCCGCTCGCGGTACTGGCGTTCGAAAGTAAAGGCATGCTCAAGGACCGGGTCTACGGTATCAAGGAAACCCTGTTCTACGACCCCTACTACCAGCGTCACATCATCAGCACGCCGCGCATCCTGCTTGCCGAAGACACGCTGATCATCGCCGAAACCAATTACGCCGTACTGCGGACCAAGACCGAGCAACTCAGCGACGTCTACAACACCGGCCGTTATCTGGACCGGATCCGCAAGACGGAGCAAGGTTTGCGTTTTGAATCCCGCATTTGCGTATTCGATAGCGAAATGATCCCCAATTCACTGATTTATCCGATCTAAAGGCGCCGCGATGAACGATAACTGGAAATTCGCGGCCGATATCGACACCGTGCGCGAGCAAGGCGTGGCGGGGTTTTATATCGAAGGTCACGACGTCGCCCTGTACGCGGTCGACGACACTATTTTTGCCACCGAGAACCAGTGCACCCACGGCGAAGCCAGGCTCAGCGACGGCTTTTTGCTCGGCGACGAGATTGAATGCCCTTTGCATCAGGGCCGCTTCAATGTCCGCACCGGGGCCGCGATGTGTGTGCCGGTGGAAACCTGCGTCCGGACCTACCCGGTGAAAATCGAACAGGGCCGGGTGTTTATCGCGCTTCACGAAGAAACCGCATCCTTACCCCGAGGTTAACCATGGCCGCCTACGTCTTAGTGGAAGTTGAAGTGCACGACACCATCTCCTTCGCCGAATACCGCAAATCCGGCGTCCCGACCATTGCCGCACATGGCGGCCGCGTGCTGGCCCGTAGCGACGACGCCGTCACGCTGGAAGGCGATTGGAGCCCCAAGCGCATCGTGGTACTCGAATTCGACGACCTCGATGCAGCTCGCCGCTGGCATGCCTCGCCCGAGTATCAAGCCGCGCGTCAGCTCAGGCTGGCCGGCGCGGACACGCATAGCATCGCTTTTTCCAGTCTTTGATTTGCGCTGTTTTAAAGCTGGGTACATTAGACAGGCACGGCGTCCGGCAAGCTGGACGCCGTCGATTGAACAGGAGAATCGCGCCGTGGCCGCGTACATTGTTTTAGATATCGACATCCACGATGCCGAAGGCTATGAAGAGTATCGCCGCATCGGCGCACCTTCGGTGGCCGAGTATGGCGGGCGTTTCCTGGTGCGCGGCGGAGCGGCGCAGAATCTGGAAGGCGACTGGACTCCCAAACGTATCGTGGTGCTGGAGTTCGATTCCACCGAGCAGGCGCAAGCCTGGCATCAATCGGTCGAATACCGTCCCGCCAAGGCTATCCGCGAGCGTACCGCGCGCAGCATCGGCATCGTGGTTCAAGGTGCTTGAGTCGCACCGCGGAGCACTGCATGATCGAATCGATTTCGCCGCGCCCGTAATTTATTCTGGAGTACTAAGATGACCAATATGACTTCGGCACGCATCGCCATCGTCGGTGCCGGTATCGGCGGCTGTGCCCTCGCGACACTGTTGCAACGCGCCGGGCATGAGGTAACGTTATACGAACAGGCGCCGCGCTTCTCGCCTGTCGGCGCAGGCATACACCTGAGCCCCAACCTGATACGCGTGCTGCGTTTGCTTGGGGTGGACAAGCTCGCTTTGTTGGCAGGCCATGAGCCCGCGGCGTTTGTCAACCGCCGTGCCGAAGACGGCGAATTGCTTTACAGCCTGCCCTTGGGCGATGCCGCCAACGCCCGTTTCGGCGCGCCATTTATCACGCTCACGCGCGGCGATTTGTATGCGGCGGTGATGTCCACCGTGAGGCCGGCGTCAATCCATTGGGGCAAACGTCTGGCAGGTATGGACTGGCGCGGCGAAACCGTCGAACTTGGATTTGAGGATGGCACCGTGGCCCACGCCGATATCGTGATTGGCGCCGACGGCTTGAGGTCAAGAGTACGCGAGGCCTTATGCGGCTTCGAGAAACCGCATTTCTCGGGGCAGGTGGCGTTTCGCGCCTCGTATCCCAGTCATTTACTGGAGGGGCTGCCGGTGGATGACCTGACCAAATGGTGGGGACACGATACCTTTGTCCTGCCTTATTGGCTCGATCGCGGACGAAGCAAATTCTATTTCGCCGCGATGACGCCGCAAGCCGAGTGGCCGACGGAAGCGTCGTCGATGCCCGTCGACGTGGACGAGATGTACAGCATCTTTGCCGGATATCATGCCGATGTAAGGCATATGCTGCGCCAGGCGCCGCCGGAGTCGGTGAGCAAATGGGCCTTGTTCGAGCGCTCGCCGAAATTTGAATTCGGCAATGAGCGGGTGGTGCTGATCGGCGATGCGTGCCACCCCATGCGTCCGTTCATGTCCCAGGGCGCGGCCATGGCGCTGGAAGATGTCGCGGTGTTATATCGTGCCATTTCCGGCGCCCCTGATTTTGCCTCGGCTTTTTCGGCTTATGACGCGCATCGCTACGAGCGACTTTCCGAAGTGCATCGGGTCTCTGCCGCCAACACCTTTATGCACGGGCCGACTGAACCCGATTGGGTATTCGGTTACGACCCATTGAGCGCGGGCGCCACAGCGCAGATTCCGGCCGTGCACTTGCAGCCGCCGCTGCATGCCCGCAAACTGGCGTCCGAACCGGCTTGAACCGGTGCGGATAGACGCCGCCGCGTATCCTCCCCGCCGGCGAAGCTGACGGGGAGGATAGGCTTCACCTAAAGCGCATTGATATGGGCCGACCGAATGCTCACACCGGTGCCGGGTTGCGCTCGGCAAAACCGCTTTGATGCCAGTAGGGATACGGCAGCGGCCGGGTACTCGCCTGATCGAGTTGCGCCATCTGTGCGGCGTTCAACGACCAGCCAAGCGCGCCTAAATTGTCGTGCAACTGCGTTTCATTACGGGCGCCGACAATCACATTGGCGACGGTGGGACGTTGCAACAGCCAATTCAAGGCAATTTGCGCGACCGTCTTGCCGGTTTCTTTCGCTACCGCGTCCAGGGCGTCAACCACTTGATAGACATATTCATCGCTCACCGGCGGCCCGGCATCGGCCGTCTTGTGCAAACGGCTGGTCGCGGGCAAGGCGCTGCCGCGCCGGATCTTGCCCGTCAGGCGGCCCCAGCCCAGCGGGCTCCAGACTATGGCCGAGACTTGCTGATCCAGCGCCAGCGGCATCAATTCGTGTTCGTAGTCGCGGCCGATCAGCGAATAGTAGGTCTGGTTCACCGAATGCCGCACCAAACCTTCGCGATCCGACGCCGCCAGCGATTTCATCAGATGCCAGCCGGAAAAATTCGAACACCCCACCACGCGGATTTTGCCGGCGCTGACAAAGTCGTCGAGCGTACGCAAGGTTTCCTCGACGCGGGTCAGCGCGTCAAAACCATGCAGTTGATAAATATCGATGTAATCGGTATTCAAGCGCTTGAGACTGGCGTGGATCGCGTCGCTCAGATGATGGCGCGACGAGCCGACCTGGTTCGGCCCGCTACCGGTACGAAAAGTCCCTTTGGTCGACACAATCACTTGCCCGCGCCGCCCGGCAATCGCCTTACCCAACAGTTCTTCAGCCAATCCGTCGGAATACACGTCGGCACTGTCGAACATCGAGACCCCCGCCTCCAGCGCGATATCGACCAGCCTGCGAGCGCCGTCGGTGTCGGTGCTGCCCCATTCCTTGAAAAAATCGTTACCGCCGCCGAAGGTGGCGGTGCCCAGACTCAGTACCGGTACTTTAAATCCCGTTTCACCCAGTATTCGATATTCCATGACTGCTCCTGTTGAGGTTTGAGCAAAAACTACGTGGTCCGTCCGGTTTGCGCCTAAGTACGCCGGTAGCGTGTGCCCCATACGAGCAAAAGCGTGGCGCCGAACAAAAATAGACACGCAAACGAAAAATCGTTCAATGCCAGCATATGCGCTTGCACGTCGAGCACCCGGCCAACCGACGCCAGAGCGCTCTGAGCCGACATGCCCGCACGCTCAAGGCTGGCCATCCAATCGTTGGCGGCAGGGTCGAGCGGCGAAATACGGTCTACCAAGTACGTATGATGCACCCGCGCGCGTCTTTCGAAGTACGTAGGGGCAATCGAGGTGGCGAGACTGGTGCCGATGCGGCGCAGAGCGTTCTGCAATCCCGAAGCCGCCGGCAGGCGCTCGCGCGGCAAACCCGCCAGGGACAAGGACACCATCGGCGTGATAAAGAAGGCGGTCGCGGCCCCCATCAACAGCGAGTTGAAGGCAATGTCGCCGATCGGCACGTCGGCATTGAAGCCCATGCGCCACAACGAAGCGGCGCCCCAGCCGATCAGGGCGACAGTTGCCAGCCAGCGGGGGTCGACCCGGCTTTGATAACGGCCGATCAGCGGCGCGATGATAATCCCGGCAATCCCTAGCGGGGCCGTCGCAACCCCGGCCCAGGTCGCGGTATAACCCTGTTGGGTCTGCAGCCATAGCGGGACCAGCACCAAGGCGCCATAATAAACACCGAAACCGACCGTGACCGCAATCGTGCCGATGGAAAAATTCCGCTCGGCAAATAAGCGCAGGTCGACAATTGGATGGGCATCGGTCAACTCCCACAAAATCAGCGCAATAAAAGTCACCACAAACAGCGCCGCAAGCAGGCAGATCGGCGTGGCGCTAAACCAGTCCAGATCCTGTCCGCGATCCAAAAAGATTTGTAGCGAGCCGAAAGCCAGCGCCAGCAAGACCAGGCCGATCATATCCACCGGCAGCTTGCGCGTGGCATTGTCGCGTCCGGCCAGGCCGCGATTCAACATGATCACCACCACCACGCCGATGGGCGCGTTCACATAGAAGATCCAGGGCCAGGCGATATTGTCGGTGATCCAGCCGCCGATGATCGGCCCCAGCACCGGCGCGACGAAGGTGGTGGTTTGCCATACAGCCAGCGCCACGGCCCGCCTGGCAGGCGGAAAAACCGCCATCAACAGCGCCTGCGACAAGGCGGTCAAAGGTCCTGACGCCGCGCCTTGCAGGGCGCGGAACACCAGCAGCGATTCGAAATTGGGGGCGAGCCCGCATAACACCGAGGTAATCACAAACAGCGTGATCGAGACCTGGAACAGCCGCACCTGGCCAAAGCGCTGAGAAAGCCATCCGGTGAGGGGCAACGTAATAGCCAGCGGGGTGGCGAACCAGGTCAGCATCCACGTGCCCATATTCGGCGAGACCCCAAGATCGCCCGCTATAGTCGGCACCGCGACGTTGGCTATCGTCAGGTCCAGGGTCTGCATGAAATTGGCCACGCTGATGGCAATCGCCACCATGACCAAGGGCCAACCATGCATCGGTTCCAAGGGCAGCTTCGGGGTTCGGCTGGCGCGGAACATGGTCACGCTCCCGGGCCTGAAGCGTTCGCCGGGGTGTTGCCCGCCGCGTCGGCGGAGCGGTAGCTCTGACTATTGGCGCGGATAGTCTGGCTGACGATGGCGTCGCCTATCGTGTCGTCTTCGCGGTAGATGCTGGTGGCATCGACCCTGAGCGGAGCGAGCGCCGGCAGCGCCGCCGGCATTGCCATGGCGGCACCGGCCCGGCCGCCGGCCAGTTCGTCCACCCGCACTTGCGCCGTCATGGACAAGCCGATGCGCAGCGGGTGGGCATGCAATTCCTGCGGATCGAGCACGATGCGCACGGGCACCCGCTGCACCACCTTGATCCAATTGCCGGTTGCATTCTGTGCCGGCAAGGAAGCAAACGCCGCGCCGGTACCCGCTTCAAACCCTTGGATTCTGCCGTGGTAAATCAAATCGTCGCCATAGAGATCGGCATACAACTCGACCGCTTGCCCCGCATGCATATGACGCAGTTGCGATTCCTTGAAATTGGCTTCGACCCAGACCCGGTCGAGCGGCACGATGGACATCACCGCCGTGCCGGGCACCACGCGCTGCCCCACTTGCACGGCGCGGCGCGAAATCAGGCCGGTCAGCGGCGCGCGCAACTCGGTGCGATGCAAGGCCAATGCGGCGCTGCGAACCTGGGCCGCGGCAGCCAGCACCAACGGATTGGCGTCGATGGTGGTGCCGTCGGTATGCGCCAGGGTGGATTGGAAGGCTGCTCGCTGCGCCTCCAGCGCCGCGCCCGTGCTATCGACCGCGTCCCGCGCATGGCGGATATCCTCCAGCGCAATTCCGCCGTCGCCGGCCAAGGTCAGGCGCCGGCGCAAATCGTCGGCGGCACGCGCCGCATCCGATTCACGCAGACGGATTTGCGCGTGCTCGCGCTCGACGTCGGCATGCGCCGAACGATATTCGCGTACCGCATGGGCCAACTGCTCGATGGCCGCATCCAGGGCCAGCCGGGCGTCCGTCTTGTCGAGTTCGACCAGCGGCGCACCGGCATCGACCCAGTCGGTGTTCTGCGCCATGATCGCCACCGCCGTGCCGGCGATTTGCGGCGTCACCTGCACCACATCGCCCGCGACATAAGCATCGTCGGTCGACTCCAGACCGCGAGAAGTGATCCACCAGGTAATGCCGATGCCCAAGCCCGCCAACACCAGCGCCGCGCCGAACCAGCGGAAATACAAGCGTCTGCGTCTTGCATCGGAGGCCGGCGCTGCGGCCGCGGGGGGAACGGTCGCAGCGGCTGCGCCCGGACTGTTCGCTTGAGGATTGCTCATTGAGATACTCCATCGGTTGCGGCGCCGCCCAGGGCGGCGATCAATTGAACATGCTCGACCAGCAGCGCACTTTCGGCGTGCGCATGCAACGCGCGGTCTTCGTTTAACCGGTTTTCCGCCAACAGCACATCGAGGTAGCCGGAAACACCTTGCCGGTAACGGCGGGTTTCCAGGTCGTAGGTTTGTTGCGCCCGTTGCAGCGCCTGATCGGTCAAATCACGCTGCTGATGCAGCGCTTGCAGATTGACCAGCGCGTCGCTGACCTGGGCCAGCGCCTGGGCCACCGTGTCGTCGTAGTCGGCAACCGCCGCGTCATAAACGGCGGTTTGGGCGCGCAGGTCCGCGCGCAGGCGGCCGCCTTCGAAGATCGGCAAAGTAAGGGCCGGACCCGCACCGAAAGAACCGCTGTTGCCGTTGAACAAAGCGCGAAACCCCAAGCTCTGCCAACCGGCAAAAGCGATCAAATTAATGTCGGGATAAAACGCCGCACGCGCCGCATCGATACCCGCGGCTTGCGCTTCCACCCCATAACGCGCCGCGATCACGTCGGGGCGGCGACCCACCAGACCGGCCGGCAGTTGGGTTGGCACCAGCGGGGTTTGAGCCAGCAGCGTCGGCACCGGACTGAGCGTATCGGTATAGCCCGGGCCGCGTCCAACCAGGGCTGCCAGACGATGCCGCAGCACTGCAATTTCGGCGGTGCGCCGGCTGATCTCGGCCTGTGCCAATGGAATCGGCTCGCTCGCGCGCAATGAGGCGACGCGCATATCAAGACCGGCGGCCACGCGCCTATCGGTCAGGCGCAGCAAGTCATTGCACTGCGCCAAGCTGTCGTTGTCGATCTTCAGCAATTGCGTATCGAGTGCGAGATTCAAATAGGTGGTCACCACAGCGGCTTGCAGCGCCACCGCGGCCCCTTGAGCCAGCGCCGCTTGCCGGTCGGCGCGGCGCTCGGCCGAACGCGTCTGGGCGCTGATGCGCCCGGCCAGATCGAGGTCGAACGACAGATTTAACAAAGCCTGGGTATTGCTGAGCCAGTGGCCGGCGGCGGGCGGCGGTGTGGTGTAGTCGGCGGGATAACGCGTGGGCGCAACGCTGGCCTGCCCGTCGACCTGCGGCAACGCGGCGGCATGCTCGGCGTCGGCCTGGGCCAGCGCCTCGACCACGCGTTGTTGCATCGCTTTAAGCGTGGGGGCGTCACGCATCGCGTCGTCGACCAGCCGATTCAGCGCCGCGTCGCCGAAGTCTTGCCACCACTTGGCGCCAATATCGGCGCCGGCCGGCGCCGAACGAATTGCACGACCGGCATCGAATTGATCCAATGGCGTGATGTGGCTCGCTACGGTCGGCTGGCCAAAACCGGCGCAAGCGCCGAGCAGAAGCGCGCCACACGCCGCGCCCCAGCCCCGGCTGTTGAATAAGGGAGCACCTCGGCGGGTGACTTTCTGCAGGCTCATGGTAGGCGTCTCAAAGCAAAGTTCAGCGCATTTAATATATCTTACGATATATCTTAAGATGGTCAACCTCGACCAACAACTGATAGAAATGACAGTCTCGCCCCCGGTTTGGGTGGGGGGCAGGGCATAACTTGCCGACGGGATTTGATGACACGAAGCCTGGAGCAGCATGACCTGAAGGCGGCGATCCGGCGGCCGGCGATCCGGTGGCCGGCAATCCGATGGCCGGCGCGCGCCCTGGGGGCGGAGCAAGATTTAATCAACAAGGTCACAGCGGATGCATAAGCAGATACATAAGCGGGCCGCATAAGCCGCTTCACCGACCGCTGCGCAGTGACCTCGGGCTACGGGTCAGGCGGGTCATGCGCCGTTGCTGGACCGCGTACGCCAAAGCGTCGAGGGCGGCCTGCACCGGCGCATGATCGGAGGCGCGGTCGATCGCGGCGTTTTCCGCCCGATCTTGCGCCAACCGGCCAAGACTGACGCCGCCGATGTGCGAGTCCTGTTCCAGGATGCTGCGCGCCACCTCGTATGCCATCTCATGTGCCGAAGCATGTGCCACCTTAGGCACCGCCTCCCGTTGCGGTGCTTGCGGGGTCAGATCCAGGATCACGCGCCGTGCGTCGCTTGAATTGAATAATTGCCGGGTCAGGGTCGCAAGGTGGTCTGGCGCGTCATGGCTGAACCAACGCATCAGCAAACCGGTCGGCAGTTCGCGCAGCTTCGCCGGGTGCTCGAAGCCGCTTTCGTCCCCGCTTTCATCCCATAACGACCAGCGCTCGAAGGGAATCCGCAGCGCGTCATAGAGCCCGGGATGGCGCAGACGCTGAGCGTCACTCGTGTCGTCGTCGGCTTCCTGCTTGGATTCGGGATGATCCTCGGCCAACGTGACCACCAGCGGCAGGTTCAAGCGTCGCAGCAAACGAAAAACCCGCCGGGTCGGCCGCTCCTGCCGCTCGCCGATTTCCGCGGCGGATGCCGCCGGTCGCGAGTGGCGCAGAAACACCGCAATTTCCAGCGTGTCGTCATAGTGCGCGCGCAGCATGCGCAGCCACACCATCGCCTCGCGTTGCATCGTCCAGCAGGGATCGATCCAGAGCAGTATCGCCAGACGATCATCGCGCCCGCTGCAAATGGCGTTCAAGCTGCGACGCAGACCCGCTTCGCCTAGACGCATGAATGCAGCTCCGGCACAGGGTTCGGCACGGTCGCGGCAGCAGCCTCGGGCGCCTGGAAATTCACCTCGGCGGCACACGGATAAGAGCCGACAATCCGCAGTGCTTCCACCACCGCCTCAAGTTCACCGAGGGCAAATGCCAGATTGGGATCTTGCCGATGACCGCGCAGGTCGAGCAAGAACCAATAGGTCCAAAGCCCCGCGCGTTGCGGCCGCGACTCAAGCCAGAGCACCGATACATGGCAGCGCGCCAGGGTTTCGAAGATCCGCGCCAGCGAACCCACCGCATGTTTTAACTGGATCAGGATGCTGGTCCGGTCATGACCGGTAGGCAGCGTGGGGGGGCCGCCCAAAATCACAAAGCGGGTGCAGTTATTGGCCTGGTCCTGGATCGCCCGGGCGGCTATGCGCAGACCGTAGCGGGCCGCGGCAGGCGCTCCGGCAATCGCGGCGCAACCGGGCTCGGCTTGCGCCCGGCGCGCGGCAAGCGCATTACTGGCGACGCTCTCGCGAGGAATGCCGGGGGCGTGCCGGTCGAGCCACTGGCGGCACTGCGCCAGAGCCTGCTGGTGGCCCAGGATGCGGCGCACGCCCTCCAGAGCGCCGCTGGGTGTCAGCAAACAATGCGCCACCGGCAACACCACTTCGCCGGAAATGCAAACCGCGCTGTCGATCAGCAGGTCGACCGTGCGTATCACCGTACCTTCGCTGGAATTTTCGATCGGCACCACCGCCAGGTCGGCCTGGCCCGCCGCGAGCGCGGCGAAAACGCTGTCGATCGCCTCGCACGCGAGCGCATGTTCGACTGTGCCGAAGTGCTGCAACATGGCTTCTTCGGTATAGGTCCCGCCAGGGCCGAGAAAGGCCACGCGGCGCGAGCGCTGAAGCTCGCGGCTGGCACGAAATATCTGCAGCCAGATCGATGCAATGTGCAGCGCTTGCAAGGGCCCGCGCCGATTCGACGCCAATTTTTCGATGACCTTCGCTTCCCGTTCCGGCTGGTACACCGGGACCCCATATTGGTGTTTGAGGCGACCGATTTCTTGTGCCTGTTGCAGCCGCAGATCGAGCAGCGAGAGCAAATCCCGGTCGATCGAGTCGATCTTGGCGCGATAGGGTTCCAGCTCAAGGTCCAACTCACGGTCAAGATTCGGTGCCGGCTCCGCCGCGCTCATTCTCAAGTTTGCGTTGGAGACGGCGCTATCGATATCGCTCATGTTCTATCCCTGCCGCGCAAGCGGCTTAGCTGGTCCGATGCACCAGAGTCAGGCCGCGAGCCGAGTCCGGGTGGGTGCCGCCAATAGGCGTTCGCGCGCAAGCCGGTATTCGCTTTCGAGCTGCGTCACGATATCGGCCACACTCAAGATCGAATCCATCGAGCCGACCCCTTGCCCCGCGCCCCATACGTCGCGCCATTGCTTGGCATCGGAGTTCGCGGAAAAATCGATCGCCGCGGCGGCCGGCGTCGGCAGGTTGCGGATATCGAGGCCGGCGGCCTCGATGCTCTGCCGCAGATAATTGCCGTGCACACCGCTAAAGGCGTCGGTGTAGATAATGTCCGCGGCGCTCGCGGCAACAATGGTCTCTTTATAACGGTCGGTGATATTCGCCTCGCGCGAGGCGAGAAAGCGCGTGCCGATATAAGCGCAATCGGCACCCAGGGCCAGCGCCGCACCAATCGCGGCGCCGGTTGCGATGGCGCCGGACAACACCAGAAAGCCGCTATAAAAACGCCGGATTTCCGCCACCAGCGCGAACGGCGAGAGGGTTCCCGCATGGCCGCCCGCACCGGCGGCCACCAGGATCAAGCCGTCGACGCCGGCCTCCAACGCTTTTTGCGCATGGCGAATGGTGGTCACATCGTGCAGCATCAAGCCGCCGTATCCGTGCACCTCATCGACGATCTCGCGCGGCGGTGCACGCAAGCTGGTAATCAGCAGCGGCACCTGCCGCTCCAGGCAAATACGGAAATCCGCCTCGAGCCGCGCATTGGATTGATGGCAAATCTGGTTCACCGCGTAAGGCCCGATGCTGGCGCCGGGGTGCGCCGCGCGATGGGCCGTCAACTCGGTTTCAATCTGCGCGATCCAGTCGCCAAGCTGCGCGCTGGGCCGTGCGTTCAGCGCGGGAAACGAGCCGACGATACCGGCCTTGCATTGCGCCAGCACCATCTCCGGGTAACTCGCAATCAGCATCGGAGAGGCGATAACGGGTAAACGTAGGGACTGCAACAGACTCGGCAACATGATTCTGGTTCTCCGGCAACGGCTTATGACGACACTTTTTGCGCTGCTTGTCAGCGCAATTATTGCGCTACGGCAACGCGCTCGCGCCGCTCGGCCAGCCGCGCGTGAAACGCGTCTTTGCCCACAATGCAACGCACATGCCGGCCTTCACCGACAATCCCGACCGCATCGCGCACCGTGACCTGGTAGGTCATCATGCGTCCCTCGACCTCGGTCAGTTCCGCGTCGACCGTGACATCCCATTCCGGCGGCGTAGGTGCCAGATGTTTGATTTCGAAGTTGTAGCCGACCGTCATTTGATCCGCGGCGATCAAATGATCGGTCGCCTGCATGCAGGTCTGCTCGATAAAAATAATCATGATCGGACTGGCCAACGCATGGGCTTCGCCGCCCCATTGATCGGCCAGGGAAATGGTGTCGACGCGATGAGTGGCGCGTGCCTTCAAGCCGGCTTTGATGGTCAAGATGATTACCTCTTTGAGTAGTGAAAACAGGACAGGGATCAGTCGCTGCGGCAAACTCAGGCGGCCACGTCTTCCGCCGCCGGTTTGTGCAGGGGAACGGGTGCGGCGCTCTCGTCGCGTCGCTGCATTTGCGCGAAGATATTTCGTCTATGCATTTCTTCCGTACCGCCGGCCGAGATCATGCCGAGGGCGTCGGCGACAAACGTGGCAAGCGGACCGCTGCGGTAGCCGGTACTGCCATATAGGGCCAGCAGGTCGAGGGCCGACTGAGACAAATCGCGCGCGGCACTGAGCTTGGCAATCGAGCAATTCGCCAATGCTTCCGGGTGGCCTGCCAGCAGTTGATCCAGGGCGGCCAATGCCATCCAGCGCGAACGTTCGGCACCGATGCGAATATCGACCAGGCGCTTTTGCACATATTGATGCGAGTCGAGCGCCACCTCCAGCGTCTTGCGCGAGCGCACATAGCTCAGCGCTTGGGCCAATGACGGTTGTACCGCATCGGCACATAGCAGACCGAACAAGGCGCGATTCATCGAGGCAATATCCATCATGTGTTTCAGTCCGTCGCGCGGCGAACCCAAGAGACAATGATGGTCCAACGCGACATGATCGAACTCGAGATCGCCGATGGGCAGGTCGCGCACACCCATGGTCGATTGCGGCGGCGTGCGCGCCACCCCCGGCAAGGAAGGATCGAGCAGGACCAGCGCCGTCGAACTGCGACCGTCGCTATCGCAACGTGCCGCCGTCAGGATCAATGCCGCGGCAGGTGCGTGACTGATGTTGTATTTATGGCCGTCCAGACGAAAACCGCTGTCGGCCATCGTGAGCGTGGTCTGCAAGGCGCGGATTTCGGTGCCCGTGCCTTTTTCCGAAATCGCGGTGGCGCCGATCGCCCCCCCCAGCAGTCCAGGCAAATATCGGTCGCACTGCAACGGGGTCGCATATTTCAGCAAGGCCCGAATCAGGGTGGCCTGATTCGCCATCGCCATGGCAAAACCGATCGACCCTTTGGTCGAAGTAATGGCTTCGAATGCGATGGTGAAATCCTGCCAGCTTTTGCCGGCGCCCCCCCGCTCGCGCGGTACCGGCAAGCGCCAGATCCCGGCGTCTGCGATGGCACGCCAGGTGCTCCAATCAAAGGTGCTGCCGGCGCTCGGCGCGAGGCTTGCGTAACGTAAGGCAATGGCGCGATACAGGCTGGCAATCGCCCTTTGATCTTCGGTTGCTTCGAAGTGCATAGGATGTTTCCGGACAGGTCACACACGCAATCAAGGTATGGAAGCGAATGTAACCAGCCCGTTAAACGCGCGATACTGGCAGGAATGACAGTGCCCATTTTTGCGGCAGCGGTTTTGATCCGGCGCAAGCTCGCGTGGAGCTAGTCCGACACCTGGGCCGCGTCGGGCTACAATATATGTTGCCCAAAAATGATGGATAGATGTGCGATGCCGGCTGAGCTGAAACAAGAACAGATCGCGACCTTACGCGACCAGGGGTTTGTGGTGATCCGCGGCCTGCTTGCGCCGGCGCGTGTAGCCGCGCTGCGTGCATGTGTGGAGCAGCAACTGGCCGAGTCCGCGGCACCGCTCGAATATGAGGCGGATCTGCGCTATCCCGGCGCACCCGAGTCGCGCAGCGCACGAGGCGGCGGCACGGTACGGCGGCTGCTTGATGCCTATGCGCGTGAGGCGCAATTTGCGGCGTGGGGGTCGGCCGCGGAAATACGCGACTGGATGCATGAATATTTCGGCACACCGGTTTGGCTGTCGCGCGCCCATCACAATTGCGTGATGACCAAACACCCGGCCTACGGCAGCCTGACCGGCTGGCACCGCGATTTTCGTTATTGGGCTTTCGAGCAGGACGATCTGGTATCGAGTTGGCTCGCCTTGGGGCCTGAAACCCCGGAAAATGGCGGCTTATGGCTGGTCCCGGGGTCGCATAAATTGACCTTCGAGCCCGAGGCCTTCGATAGCGCCAAGTTTTTCCGTACCGATTTGCCCGCTAACGCGGAACTGATCCGTCAAGCTTATTCGCCGCTGCTGCAAGCCGGCGATGTGGTGCTGTTTCACTGCAATACCCTGCACTCCGCGGGCAAGAACACCACCGATCAAGTCAAGCTTTCGCTGGTGTACACCTACCATGGCGCGCACAATGCCCCGCTGCCCGGCACCCGATCCGCGGCAAAACCGGAAGTCGCGCTGTAGCCGCAAGGGCCGGCCATGCAACTCGGCCGGCCAGCTCCACTGTCAGCTCAACTGTCGTCTTAACGGCCTGTTCAAGCGTCTGTTCAAGCGCGCCGGTTCATGATTAACGCTTGGCGGAAAACACCAAACCGAGCAGGCCTGCGGCGGTGGCCACAGCACCGGCCACAAACAAGGTCATGGTTTTGTCGGTGGGGGCGCCCGTGAAGAATCGGGAAACATCGTTGCCCAATGAATGCGATGACTGAAAACCGAACACGAGCAAAACAATGCCGCCCACCAGCAGAGCCGCAAAAAGCGCTTTTGTCATAGGAAATCCTTGGGTGTAGAGAAAGAGCGTACAGCGGCCTAGTTTGAGCCAGTATGGTAGTCGAACGCGCGTAGCCTCGTCCAGCCACAAAACAACGCTTTTTGCCTCGGGGCACTAAGCGCTTCGAGCGGGGTCAAATCAGTATAAGTGGCGGGGTAGCGCCGCGCTTGTGGCATGATGCAGTCCGTTCAGAGTGGCACAGCCGGGTGCCACTGCTCAGGTGCCCCAACCCGCCGATGCGGCCCGGCACGACCCAAACAGCAGACTCATGGCTATCAAATCCACTATTTATAAAGCAGAACTGCAAATCGCCGACATGGACCGCCACTATTACGCGGACCATGCGCTGACGATTGCCCGTCACCCTTCCGAAACCGATGAGCGCATGATGGTGCGGCTGCTCGCTTTCGCCTTGAACGCCAATGAAAGACTGGAGTTCTGCAAAGGCTTGAGCGATGTCGATGAACCGGACCTGTGGCGCACCGACCTCACCGGCCAGATTGAACAGTGGATCGACGTCGGCCAGCCCGACGAACGCCGTCTGTTAAAAGCCTGCGGCCGCGCCGATCAAGTTTGGTTGTGCGTGTATTCCGGCCGGGTGGCCGATCTCTGGTGGCAACCGATCCGCGGCAAGCTGGAACGGGCCCGCAACCTGACCGTAATCAGCCTGGCTGAAGGCGTGGCCGCAGCGCTCGCCAAATTGGCCCAACGCACCATGCGGCTGCAATGCACGATCCAGGATGGCCAAGTCTGGATTGGCGCTTCCGACGCCGACCCGGTTCCGGTGGAATGGACGGTGCTGAAAGAAAGCGCGGCTAAATAAACGCCGCCGCCCGCGGGCGTCGGGCAGGCGGCGGGCAGACCGCGCGCGGACTAATAGCTATAGCTTAGCGATAACGTCGAGGTAGTCTGCTGACGGCTCTCGGTAATCGGGCTGTGCGCCGCATCGCTTTGCAGTTGGGCAATTTTTACGTTGGCGGTCGCAGTCCAGTGCTTGGTCAGCAAATAATCGGCTTCCAGGCTCAAATACACGTTATTGACCCCGGCACGCGCCGTATATTGCGGCAAGCCCGACGCCGCATTTTGCGCCGGCGTGATGCCGAAATAGGTACTTTGATATTGACCATTGCCCCAGGTCACGCCAGGACCGGCACTCAAATACCACTGCGTGCCCAACGGCAGTGTCGCAATCGCGTTGACGTCAAGCACCAAACCCTCCGCATGGCCGCCGATATCCTGGGCCGCCGATGCCGACACCGTCAGCGCGGACCAGGTATAGGCTCCAAACAGTTTGGCCCGCGGTGTCATCGGCAAGTTGGCCAGTCCGGCCAGATGCGCATCGTCGCTCGCACGGCGTTCGGTCAGGTCGTATTGCACGGCCAGGCCGGCGCTCCATTGAGCGTTATTGATGAAATACACGCCCAGCGGCATGTCCTGCTTGGCGAACAGCAGGTTTTTATATTCGATATCGACGGCGGGGATCGGCAGAAAACGGGTGGAATTGCTGCCCGGATAACGCGGTCCGGCTTGCACACCGCCCCCCAGCGTGACGACCCAGTCGGGCTGCGCCGGGGTCGGCGTTGAATTCGGCATCGAGCTGGGGGTGGAACTCACCGTCGCGGCAGAATTTGAGCTTGCGGGCGCGGGCACGGCCTGGCCTTGCGCCGCGGCGCTGCATACACTGAGTGAAAGCAGCACCGTCAACGGCAAGAATGCGGGTAAAAACGCGGAGGGGGACGCAGGCGAAAGCGCGGCGGGAAGGAAAGCACTACGTTGGGTTGGCATCATGAGAAGATAATTGGGCCATGCGCAGATGTGCGCTATCGATAGCCGCCATTATCACCGCCCTGCCGCAGGATTTCACGGGCAAAAAAAACCCGCTCACGAAGAGCGGGCGGAATCCATATCAGGAGGAGACATGGAGGAGACAGCTCAAATATAGTGCAAATAATTGTGCATTGCAACAGCTTATTAGGGTTTTCCTTGTCTTTGTTATTCCACAATGTGAAATAATCGCGCAAAGCCTTATCTGCCGGGCGTTTCGCCGAATTGGGGCAGCCCAAGCAAGGGTTCGGCGGTGATGATAAAGTGCGCCTCTAACTTATTAATTGCGGTGCGGGGACGACAAGCCCAAGCACCGCGGACCCCACAGATGCCGAAAACCTCGTTGCTCGCTTCCCCGTCGCAGTTCGAACAACGCCTCGCGTTATTCGCCGATGACGCACATCGCGCGCTTTTGCGACAGGGCTTGCGCGGTATAGAAAAAGAGAGCTTGCGGGTCACCGAGGACGGCCAGCTTGCGTTCACCCCGCATCCGGCGAATATGGGCTCGGCGTTGACGCATCCGCAACTGACCACCGATTATTCCGAAGCGCTGCTGGAAATCATCACCCCGGCGCTGCCCGATGCGGCGCAAACCCTGGCCTCGCTGGATCTGCTGCATCGCCATGTGTACGCCAAGCTGGACCACGAAATCCTGTGGAACGAGTCGATGCCCTGCGTGCTGCCGCAAGACGATGAAATTCCCATCGCCGAATACGGCAGTTCGAATATCGGCAAACTCAAACATGTTTACCGGCGCGGCCTGGCCCTGCGCTATGGCCGGTCGATGCAATGTATCGCCGGGATTCACTACAACTACTCCTTATCCGAAGACGTTTGGCGCGTGCTGCGTGAAAATGAGCACGCCGGCGCCGACCCGGTCGCCTTCCAGTCGCAGCGTTACTTGGCGCTATTACGTAATTTCCGCCGCTATAGCTGGCTGCTGATGTTGTTGTTCGGTGCCTCGCCCGCCGTCAGCAAAAACTTTTTGCGCGACCACCCGCACACGCTGGAAACCTTCGACGCCGACACGCTGTATCTGCCCTACGCGACCAGCCTGCGCATGAGCGACCTGGGCTATCAGAACAACCCGGCTCAGGCCGGCATGGCGCCCAGTTACGATACGCTGGACGGCTATTTGCAAAGTCTGGCCCAAGCGGTGAGTCAATCCCATCCGGCCTACGAAAAAATCGGCACGCATCGCGACGGCGAGTGGGTTCAGATCAACACGCATGTATTGCAGATCGAAAATGAGTTTTATTCGACGATCCGCCCCAAACGGGTGACGGACCCGGGCGAGCGCCCTTTGCATGCGCTGGCCACGCGCGGCATCCAATACGTTGAAGTGCGGTGTCTCGATATCGATCCGTTTGAACCGACGGGTTTGAATTTGTCGACGGCGCGTTTTCTCGACGCTTTCCTGCTGTTCTGCGCCTTGAGCGACAGTCCGGATCTGTCGGCCGCCCAACTCGACGAAGCCAATGCGAACTTCGCCCAAGTGGTGACGCAAGGGCGCCGCCCCGGTTTGCAACTGCAGCGCGATGGCCAGCCATTATCTTTATTGGCTTGGGCACACGAATTGTGCGACCAGATAGCGCTGGCCGCACACCAGCTCGACACCGCCGCGCCCAGCACGCCAGCCGTCAATGCGACGCTACCCGGCGATGTCACGCATACCGCGGCGCTGGTCAAACAACGCGCCAAGCTCGACGATTTTTCGCTGACGCCATCGGCTTACGTGCTGGAAACCATGCGCAAGCGTAACCTGAGCTTCGAACAATTTGCTCTTGAGCTCAGCAGCCAACACGCCCGCAACTTCAAGGCGCGTCCGCTTGACGCGGTGCAAAATGCCGGCTTCGAACAGCTCGCGCAAACCTCGCTGCGGGAACAAGCGAGGCTTGAGCGCGATGAAGCGGATGATTTCGATGGCTTTGTTGCGGCCTATCAGAAGCTCGATAGCGTAATCGCGAACGAGGTCAAGCCGGCTCATGCGAACGCCTGAGCCGGTCTCGTTTGACTTGAGCCCGGGCGGGCTCGCCTGAGTTGGGCCGGCGTCGCCCGTCTTCTTGAACCCGCTGATTGAACCCGCTGATGAAAATTGGCAAGCGCAGCTTGAGCGGGGTTTAGCCCAGCTTGGGTCGCGCCGCCGCTGTACTCCTTGCGCCCTCGCTCAAGGCTTATTGGAGCGCGGACCCGTTGTCCTTTTTCCTGGTCCCGGCAACATCCAGCTCGGACGCATCCCAGCCGCCGCCCAGCGCTTTGATCAGGCCGACCGCCGACACCATACGGCTGCCCGAAGTGGTGACCAACTGCTTGTGCGCCGAATAATCGGTGGCTTGGGCGGTGATCACCTCCAGATACGTGCCGGTCCCGGCTTTGTACTGATTGGTCACAATCGCCACGGCTTGATCGGCTGAATCGGCCGCGGCCTGATCCAATACCACCTCTTGCTCCAGGATACGCAGCGAGGCGAGGTTATCCTCGACATCCTGGAACGCCGCCAGCACTACCCCGCGATAGTTGGCGACATTCTGATCGTAGCTCGCGCGTGCCGCTTCGGTTTGCGCCGCACGCAAACCGCCGTCAAACAATGTGGCCGCCAACTGCGGCCCGAGAGTCCAGACGCGTGCCGGCGCCGTCAGCCAATTGCTGAAAGAACTGCTTTCGAAACCACCCGTGGCCGACAAGGTCAATGACGGGAAATACGCCGCAATCGCAATCCCGATCTGTTCGTTGGCGGCCGCGGCCTGCCGCTCGGCCACTGCTACGTCGGGGCGCCGCTCCAGCAGAGCCGACGGCAATTCCTGCGGCAGCACGGGCGGGGTTGCTGTCAGGGGCATCATGGGGATAGAGAAGGTCGAAGCGGGCACCCCGATCAATACCGCAATCGCATGCTCGTACTGGGCGCGCGCAATACCGTTGTCCAGCGCCGCTGCCTGGGCCTGTTGCAACTGGGTTTGCGCGGTAATCACATCGGAACGCGCAGCAACACCCTGGTTATATCGACTTTGGGTCAGGTCGAGGAATTTCTGATACGCAACCACGGTCGAATTCAGCAATTGCTGTTCGGCATCGAGTGCGCGTAACTGAAAATAATCCTGGGCCAAGGTACCTTGCGCCGACAATTGCGCGTTGGCCAGAGTCGCTGCCGCAGCTTGCGCGGTCGATTTTTCCGAACTGACCTGGCGCCGGATCTTGCCCCACAAATCGGGCTCCCACGAAGCATCAAGCCCTGCCGAATACTGGTTGCTGATGTTGCCGCCCGTCGAACCAAATTGCGCGCTATTGCTGCTGCTGAACGATGCGGACGACGATTTCGAACGGGTCTGGCTCGCGGTCAGGCCCAAGGTGGGAAAATAGGCGGCTTGGGCTTCCGACACCAAAGCACGCGCTTGGGCGTAGGCGGCGGCATAACCGGCCACCGTCTGGTTGGCCAGGTTGACTTGGGTTTCAAGCGTATTCAACTGCGCATCGTTGAACGCCTCCCACCACGGTCCACGCGCCGTTTCATCATTAGGTTGCGCGACTTTCCAGCCTGGTGCGGCTTCCTTGAACTGGGTCGGAACCGCGACCGTCGGCCGTTGGTAGTTCGGACCGACCATGCAACCGGCCAAGAGCATCGTGCTCAACAATGGGGTCAGGATAAACCTGACTTGCAGACCGGCTTTTTTACTCACCCGTGGCCAATTCGACGAGGTTTCTGAGTGGGCTTGACGGTCAGCTTGCATGACAAATTCCTGGGGTTTGAACCAACGGTGCTGGGCGAGGCGCTCGATGCCTATGCCGAAAATAGTGACACTATAGGGGATGCCAAGCGTGGCGCGGGCTAATTATGACGATGATGCCACTTCTTGAGGCTTAAGGTAGCTCAGGTCGCGGCACGGCAACCGCCGACGCGACTACCAATCGTGCGAATTTTCAACTTGGACTACTCGCCTCGGCCAGCAGAATAACCGGACCGGGAGCGCGGTGGGTTACTCAGCGCAATCAGGCTTTTACGGCGTATTACGAGGCCCGAGCAAGCGGGCCCAGAATGCGGGAGGCTTACGAGGCTTTTTAACTCCGCGATTCAATGCCACGAAATCTGCAATTTGCTCAATGGTACCAAGCTGATCCCAATCTTCTTGAGTAGATTGCATATCAAAGTACTTCTCGACCGCCATGATGAAAAACTTAGATCATCTGAATCGATTTTGAAATCCAACCCAGGAATTGGGTGCGGGTGGACTTCTTTTTTGTCGATAAATCCGATCATCTCGACAAAAATATCTATGATCTTGTCGACTATTTCATCTTTTGTGACTTCATTTTCCATTTCGTTCCTTATAGGCGCACATACCTATGCTTACCATATCGTGCTCGACCCGATCGATGTGAAACGGCCGACGGTCAATTTTCGGACCGGCATGCCGCCGACACCGGTATCGATTTTCATGCGGGACCGACCAAATCACTGAAATACAAAAATCATCGATGCGTCATTTATTTAGATATCCTAAATAAATGACGCATCGACTTGCCAGGCAAGCGACAACCCCGAGTGCTACTCAGCGTTTAAGCAACAGCGTCGCCGCGATCGTCAGCACGATGCCGATGGAGCCCAGCAATAACATCAGCCGCAGCAAGGTTAATCCTGCCTGACGGTGACCGGAAATAGGAGTGGAAGAAAATTTATGTGAGCGCATGAGATCGAACTGTATCGGGGTAAGGCAAAATTGAACAACAGGGACAGTAACCCTATTGTCGCCGAAATGGCGCTTAGCCGGTTTGATCTGGCGCGGGTAACTTCATCTATTTCACGTCAGGCACGCGCCCGGCCAAAAAAAAACCCGCCAATGGCGGGCATCAACATCATGAGCGACTAGCTCACTTCTTGTTGACGGCGTCCTTGAACGCTTTGCCAGCAGTAAACTTGACAGTTTTTGCGGCGGCAATCTTGATTGCTTCACCCGTCTTGGGGTTACGGCCGGTACGCGCAGCGCGCTTACCTGAACCGAAACTACCAAAGCCGATAAGCTGAACGGTGTCACCGGTTGCCACTGCGTTCTTGACTACATCCAGCAGCGTGTCCAGCGTTTCGCCAGTAAGAGCCTTGCTCGCGCCAGTCTGAGCGGCGACGGCATCGATCAGTTCCTGTTTATTCATAAGGTTCCTTTCTCAGTTTGGGTTGATACAACGGCACAACCGCGACGATTATACGTGCGCGGAAGGTGTCGTCGAGCGGTTAAGGTGATTTGCGAAAAATACGAACACAATTTTCGCCAAGCGACTCGTTACCAAGGCACAGCCCCTACGTTACCACGGTAGGCTTGCTATGATAACCACCTACGGACCCATATTCGACGGGGGTTTCAACAAATTCCGCAGATTTAGGCGATATTTCCAGCGGAATCCTAAAAAAAGCGCCTTTATGCTGCGTCAATTGATCGTCGAATATCGCCTAACGTTGGTTTTTGCCAACGACTTGATCCAGACCATGAGCCAGCATCCAGCAGCCTGACGGTCCGTGCTCGCGACCGGCATACGGGTAAGTACGCCGGGTACAGGCATGGATCTTAGCGGATTTCCTTTCGAAATTCTTTCAATAATTGCGGCCGGCAGCCTCTTTGACAACTTGAGAGCCTCGTCGAGTTAACACCAGGTGGGCGTTTAGAATACGCCGACAACAGCGAAATTGTGGTCCTTGCTTCAAGCTACAGGACTATTGCACCTCATAACCCTATCGCCGCCTTGGCAGCAGTTGGGCGCTTTATAACTACCGGATCGGGTCGAGCCACCTCGCCCGACGCCGGACCAAGCAGGTCCCGATGGCAACCCTATTGACTCCCGCCAAGTTGCAGTTACGCCCGGACGGTATTCCGTTTTCGTCGGATTTCGATGACATCTACCACAGCGAAGCAGGCGGCGTCGGCCAGGCCGAATATGTTTTTATCAAAGGCAATGACTTGCCGCGGCGTTGGGCCGGACGTTCCCTGTTTTCCATTTTCGAAACCGGTTTCGGTTTGGGCATCAACTTTCTGGCGACCTGGGCGCATTGGCGCCGCGACCCGCAAGCCTGTACCAAGCTGCATTTCGTTTCTGTAGAAAAACATCCCTTTTCGCGCGACGATCTACATACCTATCTAGTCTCGCTGCATCAGTCCTCGGCCGCTCACACGGCTGAACCCGAGCTCAAAGCGCTGCGCGAAGCACTTGTGCCTCTGACGCACCTGCTCTGCGAGCAGTGGCCGGTGCTAGTACCCGGCATGCATCGCCTTGAATTCGACGGCGGCCGGGTGGTCTTGACTCTGATCTTCGGCGATGCCCTCAAAGTTTTACCCACGCTCTCGCTACGTGCCGATGCTTTTTATCTGGATGGTTTTTCGCCGGCAAAAAATCCGGAGTTATGGAGCACACCCGTATTCAAAAGCTTGACGCGTCTCGCCGCACCCGGTGCCTCATTGGCCACTTATACGATTGCTGCCGCGGTGAGAAGCGGCCTGACAGATGCCGGCTTTGTGGTAGATCGCACAGAAGGTTATACCTTCAAACGCGACATGTTGATCGGGCGGTTTATTCCGCGTTTTCGCGTGCGGCGTTACGAACCGCCCGCGCCGTTTGAAAAGAAGTTTCCCGGTGCCGCACGCCATCTGGTTGTGATCGGAGCCGGGCTCGCCGGATGCGCGGTGGTCGCCGCCATGGCGGCACGCGGCTGGCAGGTCACGTTATTGGAACGCCACTCGGCCCCCGCGGCCGATGCGTCGGGCAACCCCGCAGGCGTATTTCATCCGATGATTACACGAGATGACAGCTTTGCCGCGCGTCTGTCGCGCAGTGGATTTCTGCACGCCTTGCAGAGCTGGGACAAATTATTGCGTTTAGGTTTGCGATTCAATCTGCATCGTGACGGCTTGTTTGTCGCCGCGCAAAGCGACGCGGAATTTGCGGCGATGAAAAGCACCGCGGCTGAATTGAAATTGCCGGCAGGCTATGCCCGTTTGCTCACAGCGCAAGCCGCCGCCGAATTGATTGGCGTCACACCGCTCTTTGGCGGGTGGTATTTTCCGCACGGCGGCTGGCTTGATCCGGCTGCGCTATGCCGCGCCCAACTGCTCGCCGCCGGCGGCCGGCTCACGACCCATTTCGCCACCTCGGCCGACCGGCTGGAACGGCGTGACGATGGTTGGCATGTGCTGAGTCAACATCGAAGTATCGCTCATGCCCCTGTGGTGGTGGTCGCCAACGCACACGATGCCGGCCGCCTGACGGGCTTGCAACACCTTCCTACCAGCGCGATTCGTGGACAACTGACGTTATTGCCGAAGCTGGCGCAAGCGCCACACATGCCGCAGCTCACGCGACCGCTGATCGCCGACGGTTATGTCCTGCCTCTGTCCGACCAGCAAATGTTGACCGGTGCCAGCTACGATTTCGACGATAACGACCACAGCTTGCGACGCGATAGCCAGAACGAAAACCTGCAACGGCTGCGTACCCTGCTGCCGCAGTTCGAAACGATGTTTCCGCAGACGGACCAGACCCTGCCGCTGGCGGGCCGTATCGGATTTCGCTGTGTCACATCGGATCGGATGCCGATGATAGGACCACTCGCAGATGAGTCATCGGCACTGGAACAAGCCGCTGCGCTGGCCGGCGCCCATTTCGCCGACATTCCTCGCCAAGCCGGTTTATATGGTGCATTTGCTTTTGGCTCGCGCGGCTTGGTGTGGGCCTCGCTCGCCGCCGAAATATTGGCTTCGCAGATAGAAGGAGAACCGCTGCCCATCGATAAAAAATTGGCTGACGGCGTTGATCCCGCGCGTTTTTTATTACGTGTCTTACGGCAATCTCCGACAAGCCCCAAGTCCTGATACAACGCCGTCAACCTTACAAAAAGTAATCCAGCCGATTCGCGTATGCCGGAAAACCCTAGTGGATAACTTGTGGATAACCGCCTTGCTTGCTCTGTATGGATTCTGCATAACTGCCCAACCCTTGCCATCGAGGCAAAACTTATCCCGGGCTCCGGCCATCTATGCCAGCTTTGTACGAGCGGTTGTGCGGACGGCAAGCTGATGATTTCATTGCCGTAAACCGGGTTATACACAGTTATGGGCAAGGCTTGTTAACTACTACGATGTATACATATAAAAGAATTAAAACAAACTTAAAAGCCTGACCTTGGGTCCAAGCGCTGTGGTTAAAAACAGAAATGACATGTGATGGGCACAGAGGAGCATTGCTGGGCCCTTGTGTGTATGACGACCTCAGCCTATGGCACAATGGGTCGGCTAAGGGATAGCTCATAGAGCTTCGTATCAAGTACATTGCACAGCGTCTCGACATCGATCAAATCAGTGTCAGATGACTGCTTGCCGTGTTTCAAACAATCCACCGCGATAGATCTCGTCCAAGGTTACTCAAGTCGCGTATCAGTTCAATCGCGACGTTCCCGAACAGGTTGCTGGGCAGCACGGTAAGCGGATGTGCATGGATCATGCGGATTGCGTTTTATGTGTGCTGTCGTGGTTTAGCGCGGGTCTGGCGCAATAACTCAAATGGAAACGCAGGAGGAGCTGTCTCATGAAATCGGCATTTTCTTTTTTGCCGGATTGGCCTCTGGTGCCCGATTCGATTTTTTGGGCCGGGCTGGCTTTGCTGGTCGCCGGCTTGTTCAGTGAATTCGGCTGGCGCACTTGGCGTCTGCCGCGCATCACCGGTTATGCCGTGGTCGGACTGATTGCCGGCCCAGCCGGTCTGGATGCAATCAGCACCAACATGGGTATCGACGTCAGGCTGGTGCTTGATGTCGGCCTGGGTTTGCTGTTGTTTGAATTGGGCAGCCGCCTTAATCTGAAATGGATGCGCAAGAATACCTGGCTGATCTTGACCAGTTTGGCGGAAGCCACGCTGACCTTTATTTTGGTACTGATCGCCATGCGCATGATGGGCGTGCCGTTCATGACCGCCATCATCATTGCCTCGATTGCCATTTCCACCTCGCCCGCGATGGTGATTCAGCTCAAGACGGAGCTCAAGGCCGAAGGTCAGGTGACACAAAGACTGATTGCGCTGACAGCCTTGAACAGCATCTATGCGGTGGTCCTGACCAAACTTATTTCAGGGTGGTTGCATCAGACTTTTTATGGCAATTTTTTTGCCACCTTGCTGGAACCGATCTACCTGATCGGCGGGTCGTTGGCTTTGGCTTATTTGCTTGCGCGAGGATGTAATCTTTTTTATCGGCGCATGGGTTTGCAAGATGAACATTCATTCGTAGCGCTAATGGGTTTTATCCTGCTGGCGATTGCTATTGCGCATGTGTTCAAGCTATCGATTATTCTGGCGATGCTGACAGCCGGAATTCTGTTTAAAAATCTCGATGACCGGCCGCAACTTTGGCCCGAGCATTTCGGCACAGCGGGCCGTTTGCTGACGGTGATTCTGTTTGTGCTGACGCTGGCCAGCTTCCGTTGGGAATATATCGAGTACGGCGGTTTGGCGGCATTGGTGTTGATCGTGGTGCGCCTGTTTGCCAAGTGGCTGACGGTCTGGGCTTTTTCCAAGCCCAGCGGAATCAGCCTGCGCCAGGGCACGGCTTTAGGTTTGTCGCTGGCGCCGATGTCGGTGCTGGCCTATTTGCTGGTCGACGACACTTACACGTTTTATCCCGGATTCGATCCGGATCTGCGCGCTGTCATCATGTGTGCGATTGTCGTGCTGCAGGTGGCCGGTCCGCTCATCGTCTCGCGCATGCTGGGGTGGGTGGGAGAACGCAAGGCATGATCGCCCAGCGCGGATCGAGAGTTATCTTCTCGATCCGTCGACAAGATAACCCTCAGGAGAACCGGTATGTCACTTGGGCAATTCCAACAGTCGGAATCGTTCACCTTCGGTGTCGAACTTGAAGTTCAGATTGTCAATACGCACGATTACGATTTGACCAAAGCGTCATCGGATCTGATGCGCTTGATCGGCAATAAAAAATTTCCGGGCGATATCAAGCCGGAAATGACAGAAAGCATGATCGAATTGGCCACTGGAATTTGTACCAGTCACGAACAAGCCTTATCCGAACTGCGGACCTTGCGCGACGTGTTGGTGAACGCTGCCGATCAGCTTGACGTCGGGCTCTGCGGCGGCGGTACCCATGCCTTCCAGAAATGGAATGAGCGGCAGATTTTCGATTCGCCGCGGTTTCAATATCTTTCCGAACTCTACGGCTACCTGGCCAAGCAGTTCACGGTGTTTGGTCAGCACGTGCACATCGGTTGTCCCGATGCCGACAGTGCTTTGTATCTGCTGCATTCGATGTCGCGTTTTATCCCGCATTTCATCGCCTTGTCGGCTTCGTCGCCTTTTGTGCAGGGTATCGATACCGGTTTCCATTCGGCGCGCCTGAATTCGGTGTTTGCTTTTCCCCTGTCCGGGCGTGCGCCGTTTGTCCTGACCTGGGAAGAATTCAAGGTTTATTTTAAAAAGATGGTCGGGACCGGGGTGGTTGAGGGGATGAAAGATTTTTATTGGGATATACGTCCCAAACCCGAATTCGGCACCATCGAGGTCCGCGTGATGGACACCCCGTTTTCAGTGGAACGAGCCGCGGCGATCGCGGCCTACATCCAGACCCTGGCGCGCTATTTACTCGTCGACAAGCCGCTGACCCTGCACGAAGACGATTACCTGGTCTACACCTTCAATCGTTTTGAAGCTTGCCGTTTCGGCTTGGCGGGCAACTGCGCCAATTCGCAAGATGGGGCGCGAGTGACGATTGCGTCCGACATTCTGGCAACCCTGGAATTACTCGAACCGCACGCACGCATTCTGAAGTCGGAGGCGGCCCTCGAAGAAATTCGCCGGATTGTGAGCGAAAACAGCAACGATGCGACCTGGTTGAGACAGGTCCACCAAAAAGAGCATTCGCTGAACGAAGCCGTGAGGCAGCAATGCCTGCGCTGGCGCAGTTAGAAAAATGCGGCGGCTGGGAAACTTTGGAGCGGGTCTTCGGGCACCGCTGGGAGATTTCGGGCTGCGGGTCGGGGCCCACCAGCGTGCGCTGCCTATGGAACCGTAAAGAACCGTCGAGGAACGCGAGAGGGTGGAAAAAATTGTTAAAAGCGTTTACAAGGCCCTGCTTGCCTTCGGCGCGGCGTTTACATCCCTAGGGTCGACGTCAGCCGGCTTAAGCGCCCCAGGGGTCTGTAATCGTTCTCAATTGGCTTTCCAGGACGGAAATGGCGTTTCCGCAACTCGCGTTACCGGTTTTTCTTTCGAAGTGTTTTTGCGGTTACTTCCGATTGCGGGGTTGGCTTCTTTAGTTTAGTTAACAGTATTTTATTTAAAAGTAATAGTCGTTAACAAGCATCGCCGATTTCTGTGAATAACTCGCTATTAGTTCGAACAATCAGGTGCTTGGCGCTGGTATAACTGACAGCCAATGGAGAAGAATCGTGCTGGTAATTTGGGATAACATTACGGGTCAGATTGGGGGACGTGGACTTATCCAGAAATTATCCTCCTTCTATACATAGGTTCTCAACAGCTTATCCACAGGAAATAGTGTTTAATGTGCGTGTATCCGAGTCCTGACGTTATTGGATAACCCTGGGGCCGTGATCTAGTAGAGGCCGTATTCGCTCTTTTAGTTTTACGCGGCGGCGGAAAAATGCGAAACTTTGAAATATTTTGAATTTGCTGATTGGTTTTGCCTTGGTGCAAATATCCTTTAATAATTTATGGCGGCGTTCATCTTTGACGTCGCCCACTAATTGACGACTATGAGCGACGGTGTTTACGGAAACCAGGCGATGGGTCGAGTTACCCATGGCCTGCTGCGGCTGAGTACAGCAATGCGCAGCGAAGCATGGAATTGGGCGGAACAAGTCGGTTTGACGCCGACCCAAGGCGAAATCCTGGTGTTGCTGCTGCAACGCAAGGCGGCTTTACGTCTGGGCGAGATTGCCCGCGAAACCGCCTTGACCGCGGCGACCACCAGCGATGCTGTCAGCACCTTGGAGACCAAAGGGTTGGTCGAAAAGCGGCGCGCCCTCGATGACGGGCGAGCCCTGGCGGTGCGTCTGACCACACGTGGCCGCGCGGCGGCCAAGCGCGCGGTGCAATGGCCGGAATTTCTGACCAGCGCGGTGTCCAAACTGGGCTCGGCCGAGCAAGGTACGCTCTATCGCTCGCTGATCAAGGTGATCCGCGAACTCGAAGTGAGCGATACCATTCCGGCCCACAGAATGTGCGTGACCTGCAGCCACTTTGTCCCGGGTCACGGTACCGCCCGCAAGCCCGCGCTTCATCGCTGCACCTTGCTGAACGTCGAATATGACGATTCCGGTGTACGGCTCGATTGCGCCATTCATGAGACGGCTGACGCGGTCACCCAGCGCAAGACCTGGAAATTGTTTGTCGCAGGCTAAACACCAGGCGGCAAGCGTTGCACCGTCCGGGGTCGACTGAGGCTCGACCAAGGCCCGGGGTCGACGTTGATGGCGGCAGGTTCTACCCGTGCGCGAGGTTTGCGCACGTCGGACCCGCCGTCAGCAAGGTCCGGTTGCCCGTGTTATTCTCAAATTAACTTTTGAGCATAACCTTTATCGGGCAGGGCTTTCCGTCATGAGCGAGCTGTTTACTCCGTTTGCGTTGCGCGAATTAAATTTGCGCAACCGTATTGTCGTGTCGCCGATGTGCCAATATTCGGCCGACCAAGGTCAGGCCACCGATTGGCACCTGATACACCTCGGGCAGTTGGCGCTGTCCGGCGCCGGCCTGCTGTTTCTCGAAGCCACCGCGGTTGAGCCCGAAGGCCGCATTACGCCGGCCGATCTGGGTTTGTGGTCCGATCCTACCGAACAGGCTTTGGCACGGGTATTAACCGCGATCCGGCATCATTCCGATATGCCCGTGGCGATTCAGCTTGCCCATGCGGGCCGCAAGGCATCCAGCCAGGCGCCATGGGACGGCGGGCAGTTAATCTCGGTGGCTGACGGCGGTTGGCATACCAGCGCGCCCTCTGCGATCCCGCACAAAAGCGACGAAGAAGCCCCACTGGCTCTGGATCAGGCCGGCCTCACACGGATCTGCGATGCTTTTGTGGCTTCAGCCAAGCGGGCCGTACGTTTAGGTATCCAAGCCATCGAACTGCATGCGGCTCATGGTTATTTGCTGCACCAGTTTCTCTCTCCGCTGGCCAATCAACGTGACGATATATATGGCGGCACGCTGGAAAACCGCATGCGTTTCCCCTTGCAGATATTCGACGCCGTGCGCGCGGCGGTGCCGCAGGCAATTCCGGTGGGTGTGCGGGTGTCCGCCACCGATTGGGTTGAAGGGGGCTGGGACTTGGCGCAGACGCTGGCGTTCGGCCGCGAGCTGAAACAACGCGATTGCGATTGGATCGATGTGTCGAGCGGCGGGATTTCGCCATTGCAGAAAATCCCCCTGGCTCCAGGATATCAAGTGCCGTTTGCCCAGGCGGTAAAAGCGGAACTTGGCTTGCCGACCATCGCTGTAGGCATGATTACCGAGGCGCAACAAGCAGAACATATTGTCGCGACCGGCCAAGCTGATATGATCGCGCTCGCACGGGGCATACTTTACGATCCGCGCTGGCCGTGGCATGCTGCGGCCGAACTCGGGGCTCAGGTGGTGGCGCCTAAACAATATTGGCGTTCCAATCCGCACCAGCATAAATATGTGTTCGGGGATATTCGCATCGGTCAGCGCTGATCGAAACCCCGCCTTCAAAAGGGATCTATCGATGAGCTCACGCAGGATCGCCGTGCGCAGTTCCGGGGTGCACGGCCGGGGTGTTTTTGCCGCCACGCAGATCGCAGCGGGGGTGCGCCTGATCGAGTATAAAGGGGAACGGATTACGTGGGATGAAGCGCTCAGGCGTCATCCGCACGATCCCGATCATCCCAATCACACCTTTTATTTTGCCTTGGATAACGAGCTGGTGATTGACGGCAAGATCGGCGGCAACCAGGCGCGTTGGATCAATCATTCCTGCAAGCCCAATTGCGAAGCCGATGAAGTCGACGGGCGGGTGTTTATTCACACCTTGCGCGACATAGAGGCGGGCGAAGAACTTTTCTACGATTACGGTTTGGTGCTGGATGAGCGCCACACGAAAAAGCTGAAAAAAGAATACGCCTGTTATTGCGGTCACAGCAGTTGCCGCGGCACCATGCTAGCGCCCAAGCGCTAAAGCTGGACCGCGTTAAAGTTGAGCGGGCCTGGCCGGTTCGCGTCGACATCCGGCGGGCGGCGCCCATCAGTAATGGGTGCCGTTTTTTGTCACGGGCGGGTTGAGTGCCCTGAGTTGCGCCACCTGAGCCGCATCGAGCAGCGGCAGGCGGATCACAAAGCGCGATCCGCCGCCTTCAGCGGTTTCGTAAAATATTTCGCCGCGGTGCAATACCGCGATATTGCGCACGATGGCAAGACCTAAGCCCGCGCCGGTGGTTGAGCCGCTGCTCAAACTGGTCGAAGCATCCCCACGAAAAAAACGTTTGAACAAATCGCGCTGCAATTCGGCCGGCACGCCCGGCCCGTTGTCTTCGATAATCAGGTCGATGTGCCGTTGCGTGCCGGCCCGGCTATCCTGCTCGGCGGCCAAGGGTGTGCGGCCGATACTCAAAGTGATGCGGCCGCCTTCTCCGCTGTGGGGCACCGCATATTTCAGCGCGTTGTCGATCAAATTGGTGATGGCTTCGCGCAACAATACCGGATTGCCGCTGACATAGAGCGCACTGCCGCTGCCTTGTTCGTAATCGAGTTCGCTGGGCAACGTGGCCTGGCTATCTTGCTCGGCGGCGATCGCAAATGGTTCGCCGGACCCCGAAATCATGGCCAAATGCGGATTGACGTCGAGCGCGCTATCTTGTTCGATCAAGGGGCGGCCCGAAATCAAGGTCAATACATCGTGGCGCTGAAAACCCATATCGACATCTTTCGACAGCGCGCGCGGGACCCATTCGGCGCCGGTTTCGAAGGTTAATGCGGCCAAGTCCACACACACAAAATTGGCCGCGTGTTCGCCCGGCTCAGCCCGCGCCAACGACAGTAATTGATTGGACAGGCGTACCGCCCGGTCGGCCGCGGCACGTACCTCGTGGACGGCGGACTGGATGACTTTGGGGTCGCTTGAGGTGGCCGCTTGTTCGGCATGCAGTTTCACCGCCGTCAGCGGCGTGCGGAGTTGATGCGCGGCATCGGCGATAAAGGTCCGCTGACCTTCAAGCGCGGTTTTCAAGCGTTCGAGCAAGGCATTGAGAGCGCTGGTCAGGGGCCGGATTTCCGCCGGGACGTGCGATTCGTCGACCGGTTCCAGCGAGTTATGCGTTTGCTGGTTCAAAGTATCGGCCAAGCCGATCAGCGGGTTGATCTGCTGACTGATGGCACGCACCACCACGATCCAGCCGGCCACCAGCAACAGCAGCAGCGGCGCCATGATCGAGAGCAGGAATTCCGCGGCGATGGCATAACGGCGTGAATCGAGTTGACCGACTTCGACCAGCACATGCGAGCCGTCGGGACGGACCAGTTGGACTTGCGCAATGCGCGCATTGGAGCCGTCGATAACACTTTCGAAAATGACGCCGCGCGCCGTTTTGTGCGGCGAGGTGCCGGATAAGGGAATATCCGATCGTCCCGCAATTTCGTCGGCATTGCAGATAATGCGGTAATACAGCGCGTCGCTGGGGTCCGACAACATGGTGGTGCTGAGCTGGCGAGCCATTTCCTCGCCATTGGGTCCGGCGATGCGGATCTGCTGTGCGACCGCGTCGGCATATTGGAACAGCGCATGGTCGACGCTGCGCTGGGTATCGTGCCAGGCCAGCAAGAACGCGGTCAGGCCGCTGACCAATGCCAGGATGACCAGCGGCGCCACCAGTCGTCGCAATAAGGACCGGCGCAAACTAACGGCGGGATGAGAAGCAGTCATTAGGGTGTCAAGGCTCTGCCGGGTGCTCACAGACTACGCGACGCAGTGTGTGTGTCGCGCTTCTGCGATCAGGCGGGCGAGCCACAGTACCAGAAAATTCACTACGGAAGGTTCGCGGGCAGGCTGACCAGCCTGCCCGCGGTGCTGAAATAAGGTATCCGAAGTTATCTGTCACCGGCACCCGCGTCCCTCAGTTCGGGTTGATTTCCTGCAGTAAGTAGCCAAAGCCGCGTACTGTGACGATTTCGACTCGGCATTGCTCAAGCTTTTTGCGCACCCGATGCACATACACTTCGATCGCCGTGTCGCCCAGGTCGCCGCCGAAATGCGTCAGATGATCTTGCAACTGAGCTTTGCTGACGACGCGGCCATGACGTTGCAACAGCATTTCAAGCACGGCGAATTCGCGCGGGGATAATTCCAGCGGCTTGTCGTGATTAAAAATACGGCGGTCGACGCCCGACAGGCGGACCCCGCCGACGCTGACTTCGGGCCGCGAGACAGGGGCGCGCGAGCCGCTGCGACGTAACACGGCGCGGATCCGCGCCTCGAGTTCGGACGGCTCGAAAGGCTTGGGGATGTAGTCGTCCGCACCGCTGTTCAAGCCTTGCAGGCGGTCGTTGAGTTCGTCGCGCGCGGTCAGGATGATGACCGGCGTATGGCGATTGTTTTGCCGCAAGCGCGACAATAAGGTCATGCCGTCGATGCCGGGCAGGCCCAGGTCGAGAATGATCAGGTCATGGCGATTTTGCAAAAAGGCCTGCTCGGCGAAAATGCCGTCATGCACCATGTCAACGGTGAAGCCCGCATGTTCAAGGCTACTTTGAATGCCGCGCGCAATCGGTCGGTCGTCTTCGATTAGCAGGAGTCGCATATCCATCGCTCAAGTACAATTTGAAAGTTAGCGCTATGGCAAGTAGGGCACGATCGATAAAATGAACGTGCCGCCCGTGTCGCGGTCTGGCTATATGGTACATCTACGGCATAAGCAGGACACCAACAGGCGGTTGACTGACACTGTCGCACGGCCTGGATCGTTTTATCATCGTTTGCAGACTTTATCGAGCCGCATGACCGAGATTCCGATCACCTTACTCGAAGCCGCAATTAACTATTGGCGTGCCCGCTCGCCTTCGCATGGCGACGAAATGTGCTTGTGCGCCCAAGCCAGCGCACTGTCGAAACCTTATGCCTTAATGATTGTACAGCGCAGAACCGAGCTTTCGTTAGACGAACTTGAGCCAATTGCACGAGAAGCACTCGAAGCTTACGAAAGCCTTAACGAAAAGCCGCTTTAAGGCTTTCAATTGGATTTCAATGGGCTGCGGTTTCGATAAAACGCGCTAATTCGACATCCTTGGCGGTGAGTCCGCCGGCGTCATGGGTGGAGAGTGTGATGTCGACTTTATTCCAGACGTTGGACCATTCCGGATGGTGATCCATCTTTTCCGCCTTGAGGGCGACCCGCGTCATAAAAGCAAATGCCGCGTTGAAATCCTGGAATACAAATTGTTTATATAAGGCATCGCGTCCGGGCGTGGTGGTCCAACCCGGGAGCGAAGGCAACAAGGTGGCGCGTTCTGCGGAAGAAAGTTTGTGGCTCATGGCGGGGCTCTGACGGCGAAAGAAGGGGCTGCGGCAGCCAGTCGCCTGAGCTGATTGCGGCGCGCAGGGGTTCATTGTACCGGCGGCGGTGCCCGATGGTGCCTGATGGTGCCGGCATAGCGGCTACAGCGCCGGGCGCGGCAGCTCATCGGTTGAGCCGAATGCCGCGAGTTAGCGCGCGATCAGCCGGTCGCTGTCTTGCACCGTGGCCGGGTCGAACACCGGCCGGCCGCGCAACTTGAGCAGCAAGGCCGGAATATCGGCATCCAGGGCCCGGATGATGGCATCGAACGAGTCGATCACAAAGTAGCTTTGTTGAAATGAGTCGATGCGAAAATCCGTGCACATCACCCGCTCAAGGTCGAAACCAATGCGGTTCGGCGCCGGACTTTCAAGGCTGTAGAGGGATTCGCCTTTGCTCGAAACGATACCCGCACCGAAAATACGCAAGTCGGCCGCGGCGTTCTCGCGGATCAAGCCAAACTCCACCGTGTACCAGTAGAGCCGTGCCAGCATGACCAAATCCTCGGGGCTGGCCGCGGCGGCAAGCTGGCCGTAGCGCTGCATGAAATCGGCGAAAACCGGGTCGATCAGCAACGGTACGTGGCCGAATAAATCATGAAAACAATCGGGCTCTTGCAGGTAATCGAGTTGATCCGGGCGCCGCATCCACCAGGTGACGGGAAAGCGTCGATGCGCCAGGTGATCGAAAAAAATCTGATCGGGAAGCAGTCCCGGAACCGCGACAATCTCCCAGCCGCTGGCCGCGGCCAGTTGCAAGTTGACCTCGGCAAACACCGGAACCCGCTCGGCGCCGACTTGCAGGGCGGCCAGCCCATGCAAAAACGGCGCGCAAGCACGCCCCTGCAACAAGGCGCTTTGGCGCGCGAATAATTGTGCCCAAACGGCGTGATCCACGGCGGTATAAGCTTCCAGCGGTTGCAGCAGAGTGCAGTCGGCCCGGGTTGACCGGCCTGCTTGGAATGGCTGCTGAGGTTCGATGCTGGCTGGCGCTGACATAGTAAGGTGTGCTCAAAGACAGGTTAAGACATCATTTTAGTGAGATGTGAGTGCGCGAAGAGCGCATTATTCGTCTTATTTTGGCTGGATATGCAATAATCGTGCATATTATTCAGAAATATGCGGAGAATCGTCATGGTAGAGTTGGATCACTTCGATTTGGCCTTGTTGGACATGTTGCAGCGCTTTGGCCGCGCCACCCATCAGCAACTGGGTGAACATGTGCCCCTGTCGCCGTCGCAGATCGGACGTCGCCTGCAGCGACTGGAATCGGCGGGGGTGATCGAAGGTTATCGCGTGATGCTGCGTCCCGAAAAACTGGGACTGGGGGTGACCGCGTTTACCAGCTTGAAACTCAAGCATCATGGCGATTCGATCATCGAGCAGTTTCAGCAGCAAATCGAAGTGCTGCCCGAAGTGCTGGAATGCCATGCGGTGGTGGGGGACGCCGACTACATGTTGCGCATCGTGGCCGCCGACTTGAATGCCTTGTCGACCTTTGTGATGAAGAAACTGATGCGCGTGCCGGGCGTCGATAGCGTGCGCTCGAATATCGTCTTGACCACCTTCAAGCGCAACGGCGCGTTTCCTTTGGGGCAATTGTCGCCGGGGGCGCCGGCGGATTGATCGGGGAGCGTTACGCGGGGCTTATTTGCCGTTCAGCAAATCGATGTAGGAACCCGGCACATAATCTTCCGGGGCGATGCCCAGTTTCTCAAACAGTGCATGGGCCTCGGCTTCGCCGCTGGCCTCATCTTCTTCCGCGCCCAACACCACTTCGATCTCGACAAAGTCGCCCAGGCCGTCGACCCGGTCGAGCTGGATCCGCGAGCGGCCGACCAGATACACCAGGCGTTCCTTGGACACATTGCCGCGCGGTTCGAGGGCGGCGCTCAACAGCGCATGCATGGCCTCGGCATTGGTGACCGGACTGCGCATATAAAACGAAACCTTGGGACCATCGCGATCGTCGCGTTTGTAATAAATCATCTCGGCCGCCGAACCGTCGTCGAAACGGCGCAGCTTGAGACGGCCGGACGGCACTTCATAGAAAGAATCTAGCTGGCGGAAGGTCAGCGGTGCTTGATCGGAGAGCGCAGCGGCGCTTTCGCGCAGCGCGTCGTAATGCAGTGCGCGGGCTTTGATTTCAATATTTCGAGCCATGTATGCCTCTCTCTCGTTGAAGGATTGATGGTATTTGAACCTCGAAGCAGTTTAAGGTTCAAGCAATGACAGATCGATGATGCGCTCGGGGGTGGCCCGTCGTGATGCTGAGTCTGCCGCGGGCGGCGGGGTCGCCGCGAACCGGCGTGTTGACCGAACCGTGCTTGGGATAAACCACGCTTCGAGTGAATCGCGTTTGAAATGAGACGCGACTTCGCATGCGGAAATGCAGTATGCACGCGACCGCGTGGCGCTGGATAAATAAATTTATGCAGTAAAATAAAAATATATTTTGAGATAATGTTGTCTCAATTTAAAGTTGATCATATTGTTTGCTAAAAATAATCGATATTTGTATTATTTCGCCCTCATGGGGCATGATATAAATCGATTGGTGGGCACAATATGGAAATTCAAGATGGCCTGGATGCGTTGCGTCACGGGCTCATTCAGAGCGACCGCCTGATCAAGCTGGATACGCCGCTCGGCCTCAATGTCCTGCTGCCGCAACGGGTTGTGGGATGTTCACGCATGGGCCGCGACCAGGAATTTATTATCGATCTTATCTCAAATTATCACGATCTCGAACTGAAGAAATTAATCGCCCAATCTGTCACATTATGGCTTCAACAATCGGATCGGTCTTATTTGCCGCATCATGGTTATGTTAAGTCTGTAAGACGACTCGGGTTTGATGGCGATTTAAGCCATTATCAAATTACCTTTGCATCGTGGCTGAATTTCCTGAAATTGAGAAAAGATGCACGGATTTGGCAAGATAAATCCACGGCTCAAATTTTAAACGAGTTATTTAATTGTCATCCCCAGGCGCGGGGTGCCTTCCGTTTCGATTTGCGCCTCAAGGCCAGTCAGGCGGTGCCGCAGCGGTCGTATTGTGTCCAATACGAATCCGACTGGAATTTCGCCATGCGCTTGATGGAAGATGAAGGCTGGTATGGTTTTATCGAGCAAGCCGCCGATGGGAAATCACATACCTATGTGATTGCCGATAGCCTTGATGCGTGTGCCGCGCTGTCGCCGCACACCGTTGCATTCCATCGCGCCGATGCTGCTCAAGAGGCTGCGACATTGACCCAGTGGGGCGGCGTGCGCACCTTGCAATCAACCAAGCTCACGACTCGCACCTTCGACTATAAACACCCGGGCAATTCGAATTTCCCCAAAAAAACCTCGATCCCGACGCTGCAAACCCAGGGTAATTTGCCGTCTCAAATGGAAGTCTACACATACGGCGGGGCCTATGCTTTTGCCCAGCAAGCTCGCGGCGATCGGCTAACGCAGGTCAGGATGGAAGAATGGGAATCGCGCGCCAAGCGGTTTTTTGCTTCGGGCGGGGTACGTGATCTGGATGCCGGGCGCTGGTTTGAGTTGACCGGCTGCCCGGCACACCGCGGCGATAGTCAACCGAATCGGCAATTCGGGATTATTGAAAGCCGATGGTTTATCGAGAACAATCTGCCGGTTTCGGCGACGGTGGATTTCCCCTTTAGCCTGAAGGCGCAGTTGGATCAGGTGAAAGCACAACAGGCGAGCGGCGCGGGTGGGGTGTTGGTGCCGCATCCCGACGGCGGTCAAGGGTTCTTCCTGGCGCAGATCGAAGTGCAGCGCAAAGCGATCCCATTTCATAGCCCGTTCGAACACCACAAGCCAACGATGTCGCTGCAGACGGCGACGGTGGTTGGGCCAGCCCATCAAGAGGTTTATACCGATGAACTAAACCGGATCAAAGTGCGGATGCATTGGGATCGGCTGAACCCCGGTAACGAGAACGCCTCCAGCTGGATGCGTGTGGCTTACTCGAATGCGGGCGGTGGCACCGGCGGTATTCATGTGCCTCGGATCGGCGATGAGGTTCAGGTGAACTGGCTCGACTCGGATTGCGACCGGCCGCTGGTCGTGGGGCGTGCTTACAACGGTGCGAACAAACCGCATTGGCATTCGAACGGCTTGTTGTCGGGCTACAAATCCAAGGAACATCAAGGCGATGGGTTTAATCAACTGGTGATGGATGATGCGACCGGTCAAAACCGGACTCAGCTCTACAGCACAAGTACCAACGCCCATCTGCACCTCGGTTATTTGATTGACCAGAACGGCAATTCACGTGGCGGCTATATAGGTAGCGGCTTTGATCTCAAGACCGAATCCTACGGCGCGCTGCGTGCGGGTCGAGGTCTGTATGTCTCGACTTATCCCGCAGGTATGGGCAGTCAGCCGCTTGATGCTCGGGCGGCTTCCAGCCAACTGATCAATTCGGAAAATTTGCTCGAATCGATGTCGCAAGCTAGTGAGGCGCATCTGGCCGAAAGCCTGCAAGAGGGCTATGACTCTGCCAGAGCTTTCACGGATGCCACGCATGCCGGCATCTCAGTCCCAACCTCGGGCGGCATTACCGCGGGTGGTGGCACAGGTTATGCCAATGGCTTCAAAGACCCCATCATGCTGCTCGCCAGCCCGGCCGGAATCGCGCTGTCAACGCTGCAATCCAACCAGATCTACGCCGACCGGCAGATCAACTTGGTCAGCGGTCTGAACACCTATATCGCAACCGGCAAATCGCTGCTCGCCGGCATCACGGAGAAGCTCAGCCTGTTTGTACAAAACGCCGGGATGAAACTATTTGCCGCCAAGGGCAAGGTGGAGATTCAGGCACAGAGCGACAAGCTCGAACTGACGGCGCAGAAGACACTTAAATTGGTTTCTGCGGCGGACAAGATTCAAGCCGCAGCCAAACGGGAAATTCTGTTGACGGCGGGCGGCGCTTATATCCGCCTCGCGGACGGCAATATTGAAATTCACGCACCGGGGACGGTCAGTATCAAGGGTGTACAGCATGCGCTGTCTGGACCGGCGCGGATGGATATCGCTCATCCCGCATGGCCGAATGCATTGCCGACGCAAAAGCTGTTGCTGAGCACCGGCGCCTCGCCGTCCTCCTTAAGTTTCGCACCGGCAGGGATGCCCTACACGCTGTTGGCGGATGGCGCGGTGGTCAAGCACGGCGTGATTGACGGTACGGGACACATTCCGCTTGAGCATCATGTTGGCGTGCAAAATTACCAGCTGGAATTGGCGAATGGCATTACCCATGAGATCCCGGTGCCCGCTCAATATCGCGGCGATGCGGTGAATGGCGCTCTGGCGAATCGGGGTTTTCAGTTTCATGAAATGAGTGCCGCAGCCGACATCACGCCCGCCGGAGACCGGGCATCGCATCGGTCGCGCTACAGCAACGTACTGGATAACGCATCCGATACGCCTTCAGGAGCCTAGCCCTTGACCAATCCCTCCAGCATTGTCACGCCCCTTGCCCTGAGCGAAACGTCGTCGGCCATGCTCTGCTCGCCGTGGTTTGTCGATTTCACTCCTGAAGGACCTGCCGAATTTCATCCGCTGCCGGCTTCCTACAAACCGCTGGTCAATGGCCAGGAGGCATTCGGCGCGGTCTACGATGCCATTCTGGCCGCGACCCATACAGTAGACATCGTCTGTTGGGGTTTTCAGCCCTCCATGTACTTCAAACGAGGCAAGGGCGCTTCGTTGCGCATCGGCGAGTTGCTGATCCAGCAGGCGCTGAAGCAAAAGGTGAAGGTACGCATTTTGTGCTGGTTGGATAGTCTGACGCTGGCCCAGCTCAGTGAGCCGTCGATGCCGATGTACAGTACTTTCCAGCCCCTGTCGCAGAACGAGGACCTGGATCAGCAGGCGTACGACTGGAACTGGTATTTCCGGGCGCGACTGTCCGGCACTGGAGCACGGGAGGCCGCGCGACGGGCGCAGAGCATGCAGATCGGCGCTCAGGTGCATCGAGAAGGCGCTGCGGCCAGCCGGTCATCGCTGGTGGCGCAACCGCTTGCCGATATCGGCATTGAGGTCGTCACGCGGGATTTTTCGCTGCATGACCGGTGGGAAATCATGTACCGGGAATGGCTGGCCCGCAAGGCGGGTTCCGGCGTGACACTTGGCGCCATCGGGTCCTACGGTGCGGAACCATCGCATCACCAGAAGATGGTGCTGGTCGACTATGAAGCACCCGAGCAGGCGGTGGGTTTTGTGATGGGTCACAACACGCTCGATGCGTACTGGGACGATGATGGGCACAGCTACTTAAAGAAAGCGCCCGACCAGGGACGCAACGGCGCGACGCCTCGGCAGGACATGTCGGCGATGGTGACCGGCCCGATTCTCGAACACCTCAACGTGAACTTCTGCCGTGCCTGGCTGCGCGATGCGAAGGAGGATCTGCTGACACAGCGCAAGCCGCTTGCGGCACAGCTTCAGCTGCGCCGCGATCCAGCAATGGGAACCCCGGTGATGGCGCAGATCGACCGCACGCAGTCGCAGGAAGGCGCCGTGTGCAACATCAAGTCGCTCTACCTTCAGGCGGTCAATAACGCGACGCAGTTTATCTACATCGAGAACCAGTACTTCCGCTGGAGTGAGCTCGCCGAAAAAATCAAGAATGCGGCACAGCGGCAGGTGAACCGGGGGCGCGATCCCGGCAAGCATGGCTCCATCCATCTGTTTGTAGTGACCAATTCGGACGACGACGCGCTGTCCAAGGGGCAGGGATCGACCTATGACATGCTCGCCAGCCTTGGGCAGGCGCGCGGGATGCCCAATGTGTACCGACTTGAGCAGGAAGACTCGCTGAACGCACAAAACGCAGCAGCATTGCAGCAGTTGGCTCTGCCTCGCACGGACACGCAGGGCCAGGATGCGCTCGAGAAAATCAACGCGATCAAGCAGCGGCGCGCCCGGCTTCGAAACATGAAAGATGACGATATCCCTATCACCGATATTCCCGGCTTGAAGGTGCTGGTCTGCACACTGGTGGCGCCGGACTCCCCGCCCGAGCGCTGGATGCCGGTGTACGTCCATAGCAAAATCATGATTATCGACGATGTGTTCCTGACGCATGGCTCGGCGAATGTAAACCGCCGCAGCATGGAGGTCGATAGCGAGCTGAACATCTGTCATGAGCATGGCGGCGTGACGCAGCCGTTGCGGCGGCGACTGTGGAATATTCATACGGGCGGGAAGGGGGCGCAGGATAAGCCGGCGGAGGCGTTCAAGCAATGGGGCCACATCATCAGTCAGAATGCCCGCAATCTGGCAAAAGGACTGCCCCCGTATGCCTCACTAATCGGCTTCAAAAGCCTGACGAAAAGCCGACTCAGGATGGACTGATCCGTGAAAAAAACGATCTACATTATTTTGCTGGCCAGCTTGGTCGGCGCATGTTCGAACAAGGAGAATGCCGTGCCATCCCAGGCTGAGATGAGCGCCGCGCGCGCGAAGCTTGCTTTTACTTGCACTCACGAAGCTGACCACCTGCCGCCACTCGATCCTGAAGTCGATCAGCTATTCAAATATGGCCTGTATCTGGAAAAGCTCGACGGTCCCAAGGATTTTGATGCGGCTGCGCGCTATTACCGGATCGCAGCAGCATATGGTCACTACAAGGCCAATCACAATCTGCAACTGCTGGTGTCGCAAGGGTCCGCGAAATCGCCCGATGCGCCGAACGAGACGATCGATCTGGCCGAGCAGTTGATCAAGGCGAACATTCCGGGCGGCTACTACGACATGGGCCACTACCTTGAACTGGGCTACGGAGTGAGGCGGAACGAAGACACTGCGCGGCGCTTTCTGCGCAAAGCTGCTGACATGGGCAATCCAGAGGCACAGGCGTATGTTGGCGACCTGCTTGAACCACTGGATAAGGCCCCGGAGATTGCGCGGCAGATGCGCCAGTGTGCGACCGATCAGGGCTATGGTGACGCGGCCAGTACGCTGGGCATTGATCTAAAGACCGATAAACTGTATCTCGAAGCCCTTAAGGCTTTCCAGAAGGGTGTGGAAGCAGGAGACACGCAATCGGCATTAGCTTTGGAGGGCGGCTTCAGTCCGCCATCAGGGGGCGATATCGGCCGACCGCCAGGAGATCAGCTGTACTACCTTGCCTTGCCAGTCGACGCGGAACGCGCACGGCGCTACAAATTGATCGGCGATTTCATCGATGACAACGATGGTCGCAACCCCAAGGTCCCGGACATCGACAAAATCGTACCGCTGCCCCCCGCCAAGTTGCCG